>JAEEGL010900970.1_pt1 | contig 16944 bp, 19 predicted proteins | sample 9134231 | NCBI WGS metagenome assembly JAEEGL01 (sample SAMN16246548, study PRJNA631951) | gut metagenome | biome: gut microbiome; feature: rumen; material: fiber-attached | host: Bos | place: Iran: Karaj | collected 2018-10
CTCCTGGAGGAGAAGGGCCTTTCCCCGGGAACCGTGGTCTTCTCGGAAAAGGGCAAGCCCGGCTTCGCAGACAGCCCACTCTTTTTCAGCCTTTCCCACAGCGGGGAGGTCTGCGCCGCGGCCCTCTCCGATCTGCCCGTGGGCGTGGATATCGAGCGGTGCGCCAGACCGGTCCGCCCGGGCCTGGCGGAACGCTCCATGACGGCGGCGGAGAAAGAGGCCTTCGACGGGGACTTCATCCGCCTCTGGTGCCGCAAGGAGGCCCTGGCCAAAATGACCGGGGAGGGGATCGTCGGTTACCCCTCGGATCTCGATACCTCCTGCCGGCGTTTCACAGAACAAAAGGTGTCCTTTGGAGGCGAGTCCTACTGGCTCACCGCCGTCTGCGGGGACGGGGAAGGGGACGGCGCGTTTTTTTCTCCCCGGCCAAAGGAAACGCTTGACAAGCAGCGGTGAATTTGCTAAAATCACATTTGCCGCATGCAGCCGGCTTATTAAGTGTGTCTTTGGATACCGCCGGAATGCAGCGAGACTGAACAAAGCAGGTGTAAAAATGTACGCAGTATTTGTCACCGGCGGCAAACAGTATCGCGTCAGCGAAGGCGATGTTGTTTACGTCGAAAAGCTCGATGTGGAAGACGGCTCCGAGGTCGAATTCGACAACGTTCTGGCTGTCGGCAAGGACGACGGCGTTGTGATCGGCACTCCCGCGGTCGCCGGAGCGAAGGTCGTCGCCAAGGCCGTCAAGAACGGCAAGGGCAAGAAGGTCACCGTCTTTACCTATCGCCCCAAGAAGGACTCCAAGCGCAAGATGGGCCACAGACAGCCCTATACGAAGCTGGAGATCACCGCGATCAACGCTTGATCTGACTGAAAACTGGAGGTGCAGCGACAATGGCACATAAGAAAGGTGTAGGTTCTACCAAAAACGGACGCGACTCCGAATCCAAACGTCTCGGCGTCAAGCGCGCCGACGGTCAGCACGTTCTGGCCGGCAATATCCTGGTTCGTCAGAGAGGCACGCATATCCATCCCGGTGAGAACGTGGGTATCGGCTCCGACGACACGCTGTTCGCCCTTGTGGACGGAACGCTCCGCTTCGAGCGTCTCGACAAGGATCGGAGGCAGGCTTCGGTCTATCCGAAAAATTAAAAGTAAAAGATCCCGGGTCCTTTCGACCCGGGGTTTTTTGTGTGAGGCAGGTGAGTGAAATGTTCGTGGACAAGGCGGAGATCCGGGTGCGGGCAGGGAAAGGCGGCGACGGCTGCGTGGCCTTTCACCGCGAAAAATACGTAGCCAACGGCGGACCCGACGGAGGGGACGGCGGCCGCGGCGGAAACGTGGTCTTTGTGGCGGACAGCAACAAGACGACGCTTCTGGAGTTCAAATACAAGACCAAATACTACGCCCCCGACGGGCAGAACGGCCAGAACCGCCGCTGCAGCGGGAAAAAGGCCGAGGACCTGATCGTGCGGGTGCCCCTGGGCACCGTGGTGCGGGAAAAGAATACCGGCCGGGTGCTGGCGGACCTTTCCGACGAGGAGCCCGTGGTGATCGCCCGGGGCGGCAACGGCGGCTGGGGCAACGTCCATTTTGCCACGCCCACCCGCCAGATCCCCCGCTTCGCCAAGCCCGGCCTGCCCGGCGAGGAGTTCGATCTGAGCCTGGAGCTGAAGCTGCTGGCCGACGTGGGGCTGGTGGGCTTTCCCAACGTGGGCAAGTCCACGCTGATCTCCTGCGTGAGCGCCGCCAGGCCCAAGATCGCCAACTATCATTTCACCACGCTGGTCCCCACCCTGGGAGTGGTCCGGTACACGGATGAAAAAAGCTTCGTGATGGCGGATATCCCCGGCCTGATCGAAGGCGCCAGCGAGGGCGTGGGCCTGGGCCACGAGTTTTTGCGGCACGTGGAGCGCTGCAGGCTGATCGTGCACGTGGTGGACGTTTCCGGCAGCGAGGGCCGGGATCCCATTGAGGATTTCGATCTCATCAACCGGGAGCTGAAAAACTTTTCCGAGGACCTTTCCCGCCGTCCCATGCTGGTGGCGGCCAACAAGAGCGATCTGGCAGATCCGGCGCAGATCGAGGCCTTCACCGCCGCCATGCGGGAGAGGGGATACGAGGTCTTTCCGATCTCCGCCGCCGGCCGGCAGGGCCTGCAGCCCCTTCTGGACGCCGTGGCCGCCCGGCTGGACAAGCTCCCGCCCCTGCGCCGCTACGAGCCGGAGCCCCCGCCTGCAGAGCCGGTGGATACCGATCCCCGTGCCTTTGAGATCCGGCGGGAGAACGATATCTTCTACATCGACGCGCCCTGGCTGGCCCGCATCCTGTACGGGGCCAACCTGGACGATTACGAGTCCCTTCAGTATTTCCAGAGAGCGCTGCGCTCCAGCGGGATCATCGACCGGCTGGAGGAGATGGGCGTCCGGGAAAAAGACACCATCGATATCGACGGATATCAGTTCGATTACGTGCGGTAAGAGCCGGGGTGAGAAAAATGCCACAGGAAGAACGGATCGCCGATCCCCGTCTGGTCAATCCCGTGTCTTGCGCCTTTCTCGGGGACAGCGTTTACGAGCTGCTGGTCCGGGAGGAGATCCTTTCCCGGCATACCAGCCTGCCCCCGGGAAAGCTCCATAACTACGCGGTCCAAATGGTGCGCGCCTCCGCCCAGGCCAGGGCTTTTCACGTCGTTGAGCCCATGCTGACGGGGGAGGAACTGGCCGCCTACAAGCGGGGCAGGAACGCCAGCGCGGTCACGCCCCCAAAGCACACCGACGCCATGGTCTACCGGACGGCCACGGGCTTTGAAGCCCTGCTGGGGGACCTCTATCTGAGAGGAAAGAAAGACCGGATCCGTGAGCTTTTCCGCGCCATCCTCGACGCCGCGGACGAACAAACAGAAGAAAAAGCGCAAGGTGTATCACATGTTGAATAAAGAGAACGTCCTTCTGGAAGTGCGCAATACCCTCAACGACTTCTTCGTGGCGCTCTGCTGGGGCGTCGGCGTCATCATCTTCGCCGCGCCCAGCCACATCGCCCCGGGCGGCGTCAACGGTATTTCGGTGCTGCTCAATTATCTCTTCAATACCCCCATCGGTACGGTCACCCTGCTGATCAATATCCCGCTGCTGCTGATCGCCTACCGGGTACTGGGACGCCGGTTCGTCCTGTACACGCTGCGCACCCTGATCCTGTACTCCATCGTGACGGACGTGATCTTCAGCCGCGTGACCTTCGCCTATCAGGGGGACCCCATGATGGCGGCCATTTTCGGAGGCCTTTTCAACGGCCTGGGAACGGCCCTGGTCTTTATGCACGGGAGCACCGGGGGCGGTTTCGATATCATCAACCGCCTGGTCCACAAGAAGTACCCCTATTTTTCCACCGGCCAGCTGGCCCTGACCATGAACGCGGCGGTGATGATCGCGGCGGCCCTGGTCTACAAGACCATCAACGCCACCCTGTACGGGCTGATCTTCAGCTTCACCTCCAGCAGGGTCCTGGATACGATCCTCAACGGCGCCGATATGGGCAAGTGCGCCCTGATCGTCACCCACAAGCCCGAGGAGATCTCCAAATACATCATCGGGGAGCTGCACCGCAGCGCCACGAAGCTGGAAGGGAAGGGCGCCTACCTGCAGGACGACGTCACCGTTCTGATGTGCGTGACGAGAAAGCAGCAGATCTACCGCCTGAAGAGCTTCGTGTCCCAGTGCGATCCCCACGCCTTTATCGTGATCACCGACGCCACCCAGATCATCGGAAAGGGCTTTCAACCCATAGACGGCTGACGGGATCTGAGGCCGCCGCCGCATCCGTTTCGCCCATAAAAAAACGCCCCGCGTTTTCGCGGGGCGTTTTTCTGGTTCAGCCTTCGATCTGGATGGTCTTGCGCTCGGGGAGCTTCTTCTGGTCTTCCTTGGGGAAGGCGAGGGTGAGGACGCCGTCCTCAAACTTGGCCTTCACGTCCTCTTCGGTGAGGGTCTCGCCGATGTAGAAGCTTCTGGACATGGAGCCGGTGTAGCGCTCCTGGTGAACGATCTTGCCGTTCTCGTCCTTCTCCTTCTCCTCGACGCCCTTGGCGGCCTTGACGGTGAGATAGCCGTTCTGGAGCTCCAGCTCGATCTGATCCTTTTTGAAGCCGGGCAGGTCGATCATCAGCTCGTACCCTTCTCCGGTCTCTCTGAGGTCGGTCCTCATCACCCGGGAAGAGTTCTTCCCGTAGAGCTTGTGGTCCGCGTCGGACTCATAGGTCCTGAAGGGGAAATCCATCCAATCATCAAAAAATCTTTCTCCAAAAATACTCGGCAACATGATGCTTACCTCCTCAATGTTGTTATTGTCGGGTCCGAAAGGGGAGAACCCTTCGGGGCTCTCCGCTCCCTTCATTGACCCAAGTATAGCACGGTCAATTAGCACTGTCAATAGGTGAGTGCTAATTATCTGGTAAACAATGCGTGAAGACTTTTCGCATATTTTGTTAAGGCGTTTTTCCCGCCGCTGGGTCCGCGAAACCCCCGGGCCCCGGTCCCGGAAAAAGGAGCGTCAAAAAGGCGCTTCCCCGTGTTGAATTGTTGCGTACTCTATGGTAAAATAACTTATTAACAATTCTTTCCGGGACCCTTTCGCCCTGACGCCAGGGAACGGTCCCGGTCCGATCCGGAAAGGGGGAAAGCGCGTTGGCGGAAAAAGTCTGGCATTACCGCTCAAAAGATCTCGCGGGGGCCGACGCGCTCAGCGGCCGCTTTAAGATCCCCCGGCTCGCCGCCGCGGTCCTCGCCGCCAGGGACGTGCCGCCGGAGCGGGTGGAGGAGATCCTGGGCCGGGGGACCCGCCCCCGGCTCCACGATCCCCTTCTGATGCGGGATATGGATAAAGCCGCCGCCGCCGTACAGCAGGCGGTGGAGAACGGCGAAATGATCTGCATCTGCGGAGATTACGACTGCGACGGCATCGCCTCCACGGCGATCCTTTACGATTACCTCACCCAGATCGGCGCCCGGGTCTGCTACCACATACCCGACCGGGAAAAAGAAGGCTACGGCCTCAACCGGGAGACCATCCGGGAACTGGCCGAGTACGGGGTGGATATGCTGCTGACGGTGGATAACGGCATCTCCGCCGTCGGGGAGACCGACTTCGCCCACAGCCTGGGGATGAAAGTCGTCGTCACGGACCATCACGAGCCCCAGGAGACCCTCCCTTCGGCGGAAGCGGTGGTGGATCCCCACCGGGCGGACTGCGCCTACCCCTTCAAGCACCTCTGCGGGGCGGGGGTGGCCTTCAAGCTGATCTGCGCTCTGGAGGGGGAGAACGGCTACGGCCTTCTGGAGGAGTACGGGGATCTTCTGGCCATCGCCACGGTGGCCGACGTGGTGGAGCTTTCCGGGGAAAACCGCGTCTTCGTGCGCAGGGGTCTGGACCTTCTGCGGGAGAGCGGCCGCTGCGGGATCCAAAAGCTTCTGGAGGTCTGCGGCCTGGCCGGAAAAGAACTGACCGCCCAGTCCGTCGCCTTCGGTATCGCCCCGCGCATCAACGCGGCGGGACGGGTAAACTCGGCGGAGAGCGTGGTGGAGATGCTCCTGACGGAGCGGGAGTCGGAAGCCGCGGAACTTTCCGCCCTTCTGGACGAATACAACCGGCAGCGCCGGGAGGAAGAAAAGGTCGTCATCGACGATATCGCCGCCCGGCTCCGGGAGGATCCCTCCCTCCTGTATGAGCGGGTCCTCGTGATCGAGGGCGAGGGCTGGAACGCCGGGATCGTGGGCATCGTCTGCTCCAGAATGGTGGAGCGGTTCGGAAAGCCCTGCCTGATCATCGCCCGATCCGGGGAAAACGCCAAGGGCTCCGGCCGCAGCGTGGACGGTTTCTCCCTGATCGACGCCGTCAGCGCCTGTTCTTCCCGGCTCACCCGGTTCGGCGGCCACCCCATGGCCGCGGGCTTCTCCTTGCTGAGCAAAGACGTCCCCGCTTTTCGGGAGGAGGTCCGGCGGTACGCCGCGGACCGGGCCCCCCATATGCCCTCCGTCAGCCTGAACGTGGACTGCGTCGTCCCGCCCGGCCTGCTGACGGTGGAGGAGGTCAGGGGACTTTCCCTTCTGGAACCCTTCGGCCGGGGCAACGAGCCGCCGGTATTCGCCGTGTGCGGCGCCCTTCTGGAACGGGTGATCCCCCTGTCTGAAGGCAGATACTGCAAACTGCGCCTGACCAAAGACGGCGCCACCTTCTTCGTCCTGTGTTTTTCCGCCGGTCCGGACCAGATCGGCTACGCCCCCGGCGACGCCGTCGACGTGGCCTTTTCCGCCTCGATCAACGAGTTCCAGGGCTCCGTCAGCGTCTCCCTGCGTCTGCAGGGGATCTGCCTGGCGGGAGAGGATATGGCGGAACTTCACCGGGGAAGGCAGCTTTTCGAAGCCTGCCAGCGGGGAGAGCGGACCGGAAAGGATCTGGCGCCCACCCGGGAGGAGGCGGCGCGGATCTACCGCAGCCTGCGGGCCCGGGGGCCCAGCGTCTGGGTCCCGGAGCTCCTGTACCGCCGGCTCTGCGGAAACTCTCCCATGGATTACACCCGTTTTCTCCTGTGCGTCGAGGCCCTGACTCAGCTGCAGGTGCTCCGCCAGGAGAAAGGAATGCTCGAAGTAGACCCCGGCGCCGCCAAGGTGGATTTCAACGCGGCGCCGATCATCAGGAGGCTGTCTGACTATGCCTGAAACCGAAGAAAAATACGTAACGATCGAAAAGCTCGTTGAGCAGATCCGGCAGAGCGGCAAGCCTTACCAGCTGGACCGGATCCTTGAGGCGTATAAGACGGCCGACGCCGCCCATCACGGACAGAAGCGCCATTCCGGGGAGCCCTACATCACCCATCCCCTGGCGGCCGCCATGATCCTTGTGGAGCTGGGAATGGATACCGAGTCCGTAGTGGCCGCCCTGCTCCACGACGTGGTGGAAGACACGGACATGGATATCTACGAGGTGGAGAAGCGCTTCGGCAAGGAAGTCGCGCTGCTGGTCGGCGGCGTGACGAAGCTGGGCAAGATCCCCTACGCCTCCAAGGAGGAGGAGCAGGCCGAAAACCTGCGCAAGATGCTCCTGGCCATGGCCCAGGATATCCGCGTGATCATCATCAAGCTGGCGGACCGCCTCCACAACGCCCGCACCTTCCAGTACCTGCCGGATCAGAAGCGCCGCGAGAAGGCCCTGGAGACCATGGACCTTTACGCGCCTCTGGCCGACCGTCTGGGTATCCGCCGCATCAAGGAAGAGCTGGAGGATATCTCCCTGCGCTGCCTCGATCCCATCGCCGTGGCGGAGATCGAGGCCCAGCTGGCCGAGCGCGGGGAACGGCAGAAGTTCCTGGAGAGCATCAAGGAGCGGATCTACGAACGCATCCGGGTGGAGCAGCCCAACGCCTACATCGAGGGACGGGTCAAGAGCATCTACGGCATCTACCGCAAGGTGTACATGCAGGGGAGAGGCTTTGACGAGGTCTTCGACATCTACGCGGTGCGCGTGATCGTGGATACCGTCACCGAATGCTACAATATCCTGGGCATCATCCACGATATGTTCATCCCCATCCCCAACCGTTTCAAGGATTATATCGCCACGCCGAAGCAGAACATGTACCAGTCCATCCACACCACGGTCATCGACCGGGCGGGTGGCACCTTCGAGGTGCAGATCCGCACCTGGGATATGCACTACACGGCGGAGTACGGCATCGCGGCCCACTGGAAATACAAGATGGGCATGCAGGGGAAAGATAAATTCGAGGAGCGCCTGGCCTGGCTCCGCCAGCTTCTGGAATCCCAGAAGGAGGCCGAGGGCGACGCGGGCGACATCGTGCAGTCCATCAAGACGGACATCATGCCGGAGGAGGTATTCGTCTTCACCCCCAACGGCGACGTCATCCGTCTCCCCAGCGGGGCGACGGTGATCGACTTCGCCTACGCCATCCATTCCGCCGTGGGCAACCGGATGGTGGGGGCCAAGGTGGACGGGCATATCGCGTCCGTCGATACAGAGGTCCAGACCGGCATGATCGTGGAGATCCTCACCTCCAACAAATCCCAGGGGCCCAACCGCGCCTGGCTGAACCTGGTGAAGACCACCGAGGCCCGCAACAAGATCCGCGCCTGGTTCAAAAAGGAAAAGCGCGAGGAGAACATCGCCGAAGGCACCCAGATGCTGGATCGGGAACTTCGCCGCATGGCGGTGACCATGACGGAGGAACAGCGGCAGGCCATCCTGCAGATCGAGGCCAAACGCCAGCATTTTGAGACCATCGACGACCTGCTGGCCGCGGTGGGCTACGGCGGCGTTCAGGTATCGAAGATCGCCCCCCACATCCAGACCGAGTTCCAGAGATGCACCCGGGCTTCCAAAAACGAGCAGCAGATCAATCTCAAGCCCAAGAAGCACAAGGCTTCTTCCGGGGTGATCGTGGAGGGCCTGGAGGGCTTTCTGGTCAAATTCTCCAGATGCTGCAACCCCCTGCCCGGAGACGATATCGTCGGCTTCGTCACCCGGGGCTACGGCGTCTCCATCCATAAAAGCGACTGTATCAACGTGATCAACGGGCAGAAGGACCCCGAACAGCGGGGCCGCTGGGTCCATGCGGAATGGGCCCAGTCCACCCACAGCGAGACCTTCCAGTCTTCCATCGAGATCATCGGCACCAACCGGCAGGGACTTCTGGCGGATCTGACCATGCTCCTCAACAATCTGCGGATCCCCCTGCACTCCTTCATGGCGCGGGATATCAAGGACGGCCGCGCCAGCTTCCAGGTGACCATGGAGGTCAGCGATATCCAACAGCTCAACTACGTGATCTCACAGGTGCGCGGCATCCACGGCATCACCACGGTGGAGCGCATCTCCGGCTGACGGCCGGATATACGGGATCTGACAGGAGGGATCATTTTGCGGGCATTGCTGCAGCGCGTCCGGTCCGCGTCCGTTTCGGTCGCGGGAAAGGAGATCTCCCGCATCAAAGCAGGGTATCTGATCCTGCTGGGCGTGCGGGAAGGGGATACGCCCGGGGACGCGGAGGTCCTCGCGGCGAAGACGGCGGAACTGCGGATCTTTGAGGACGAGAACGGAAAGATGAACCGGTCCCTCCTCGACGTGGGCGGACAGGCCCTGGTGGTGTCCCAGTTCACCCTTTGCGCCGACTGCAGAAAGGGCAGGCGCCCTTCCTTCATCAACGCCATGCGGCCCCCCATGGCCGAGGAACTGTATCTTTCCTACGCCGCCCTGCTGCGGCAGAAGGGGGTCGGATACGTGGGGGAGGGCGAGTTCGGCGCCGATATGCTGGTCTCCATCGAAAACGACGGACCGGTGACGATCCTTCTCGATACCGAAGAACTGAAAAAGAAAGGTTGACTTCTATGAAAATCTACCAGATGGTCGTCGGGCCGATCCAGACCAACTGCTATCTCGTTGCCGACGACGCCGGCAGCGCCGCGGTCATCGATCCCGGCGCCGACGGCCGGGAGATCGCCCGGCAGATCCGGCGCTGCGAACTGGACCCCAAGGCCATCCTGCTGACCCACGGCCACCCCGATCATATCGGCGGCATCAAGGGCCTGCAGGCGGAGTTCCCGGGCCTTCCCGTGTATATCCACCCCAAGGACGAGTACCGTCTGGGGGACGACAGCCTCCGGCAGCTGCAGTGGGGCGTGTTTGACGAGGACGACTACACCGGCCTCTCCGCGGACCACCTCGTAAAAGAGGGGGATGAGATCAAGATCGGCGGCCTGACCTTCACGGTCATCGAGACCCCCGGCCACACGGAGGGCGGCGTCACCTACCGGTGCGGGGAATACCTGTTCACCGGCGATACGCTGTTTCAGGGCAGCATCGGCCGGACCGATCTGGCCGGAGGAAACTACCCGGAGCTGCTGCGCTCGCTGCTGAAGCTGACGAAGCTGGAAGGGGAGTACTGCGTGCTCTCCGGTCACGGCGGCGCCTCTTCCCTCGATTTTGAAAGACAGAGCAACGTGTATATCCGCGAAGCGATGATGATGCCGAGATGAAGCTGGTGACAGACGGCTTCACCGCGACCTACGAGATCGAAAGCCTGACCAGGATGCTCTTTCCCGGCGCGCGGCGTGTGACGCGGGAGGAAGTTTCTCCCGGGGAGGACGGGATCCTTGCGAGGATGATCCCCCAGGGGGATGCCTGCCGGCTGGAGGTGACGGTGGCCATCGACGGCCGCGGCGCCGAAGCCGCCGATACCGTCCCCATGTCCATGACGGAGAAAGAGCGGACCTTTCCCCTCTGCCGCCTTCTGTACGAGACCGCCTGCCGGCTGACGGGGGAGACCCTCCGCTGGGGCCTGCTCACGGGCATCCGGCCCATCAAATTGTTCCACCGGCTGGCCCAGGAGGGCCTGGATGACGATCAGATCGCCGCGCGGATGCAAAGCCAGTATCTGCTCACGGAGGAGATGGCCCGCCTCGCGCTGGAGATCCGCAGAGCCGAAGCCCGGGTGAACGAAAAGAGCCTGCCCAACGGCTTCAGCCTCTACATTTCCGTTCCTTTCTGCCCCCAGCGCTGCAGCTACTGTTCCTTCGTCTCCTCCAACGTGGAGAGGATGCGGCCCCTGATCCCTGGGTACGTGGATCATCTTTGCCGGGAGATCGAGGAGACGGCGGCGGCCGCGAAGGAGATCGGCCTTTGCCTGCAGACGGTCTACGTCGGCGGGGGCACGCCCACCACCCTTTCGGCCGGGCAGCTCTCCCGGGTGATCGGGACGGTCCGCAGGTCCTTTGACTGCCGGGGCCTTCTGGAGTTCACGGTGGAAGCCGGGCGGCCGGATACCATCGACAGGGACCGGCTCTGTGCCCTCCGGGACGGCGGCGTCGACCGGATCAGCGTCAATCCCCAGACCATGAACGACCGTATCCTGCAGCGGGTGGGACGGCGCCACACCTCCGGGGACGTGGTCCGCGCCTTTGAACTGGCGCGAAAGACCGGCTTTTCCTGCATCAACATGGATCTGATCGCGGGCCTGGAGGACGAGAGCCCCGAGGAGTTCCTCTCCTCCCTTGACCGGGTGATCGCCCTGGGGCCCGAGAACGTCACTATCCACGCCCTCACCCTGAAACGGGGCAGCACCCTGGTGTACGAGGGGGACGACCGGAAGCTTTACCGGCGCAGGAAGGAAGTCGCCCGCATGGTGGACGAGGGGCGGGCGGTCCTCAAGGGGGCCGGCTGGTCGCCCTACTACCTGTACAGGCAGAAGAACACCGTCGGGGCCCTGGACAATACCGGCTACGCCGTCGAAGGGACCGAGGGGGTATACAACGTCCTCATCATGGACGAGACCCAGTCGATCCTCGCCTGCGGCGCGGGGGCGGTGACGAAGCTGAGAGAACCCGGTGGGGAGACCATCGAGCGCATATTCAATTTCAAATATCCCGCGGAATATATGGAGCGGTTTGACGAGATGCTCCGCAGAAAGGGCAGGGTGAAGCAGTTTTATGAAGCTTTTTTCCCAAAACCGTAATTCCCGCATCGATATTCAGGAGATCAACCAGATGGCGCGCAATCCCGCGCGCTTCATCAACGACTGCGAGATCTCCTACGAGACCCAGCTGCTGGAGCTGGTGGACCGCGTCGCCGATACCAAGGGGGCCCGCATCATCCTTCTGGCGGGGCCCTCTTCCTCCGGAAAGACCACCACGGCCCACAAGATCGCCACCTACCTCCAACAGGAGAAAAAGCAGGCCTACGTGGTCTCCCTGGACGACTTTTACCTCGGCATGGAGAATTATCCCAAGCTGCCCGACGGCACGCCGGATATGGAGACCGTGGACGCTCTGGACGTGCCCCTGATCAACGAGACCCTTTCCACGCTGGTGAAGACCGGAAAAGCCGTATTTCCCACCTTTGATTTCGAGAACAGCTGCAGAGGCAAGGAGACCAACCTGATCGAGGTGGGGGACGAGGGGTTCATCGTCATGGAAGGCCTGCACGCCCTCAATCCCCGGCTGGTGGAATCTCTGCCTCCGAACGCCTGCTACCGCGCCTACGTCAGCACCCGCACGGTGTATATGGACGGGGAAAGGGAAGTGCTGGCGCCCAAGGACGCCCGGCTGATCCGCCGGATGGTGCGGGACCACAAGTTCCGGGGCCGCGCCGCCGTCAAGACTCTGATCGGCTGGGAGGACGTGCTGGACGGCGAGGAGAAGTACATCTATCCCTTCCGGGACACGGTGGATTACAAGATCGACTCTTCCTTTGACTACGAGGGCTGCATCTTCCATCACTACGTGATGCCCATGATCTCCGAGCTGAAAAGCGCCGAAAACTACAAGGGCAAGGTCCGGGAGATCGTCGACGCCCTGGTGGCTTTCGAGGACATCGATTTCAGATTCGTCCCCCAGAAATCCCTCCTGCGGGAGTTCATCGGAGACAGCGTTTTCTGAAGAAACGGCGTTCCGAAGGAGATTATTTGCGGCAAGAAACGGAAAAAACGCTTGATTGCTCTTGAAATATCCGCAATAATGCGATAGAATACCCTTTGCCCGTTTCTGCTTCGATAGGAGGAGTCCCGGTTGGACTTTACACTCAAAGACAGGTATACGGCCTCCGATCTGCTGGCCCTCATGGCCCTGCTGCGGTCGGAGAACGGCTGTCCCTGGGACAGGGAACAGACCCATCGTTCGATCCGGCAGAACGTGATCGAAGAAGCGTACGAGGTCGCGGACGCGATCGACCGGCAGGACGCTTCCGCGCTGTGCGAGGAACTGGGAGATCTGCTGCTGCAGGTCGTGTTCCACAGCCGCATGGCGCAGGAAGCAGGCACATTTGATTTTGACGACGTAGCGGACGGAATCTGTAAAAAGCTGATCGGCAGACATCCGCACATATTCGGGAATACCGCCGTGGGGAGCGCGCAGGAGATGTACGCCCTTTGGGACCGCATCAAGGTCCTGGAAAAGGGGCAGACCAGCGCGGCGGAAACTCTTCGCGCGGTGCCCGCTTCCTTTCCGTCCCTGATGCGCGCCCAGAAGCTCTGCTCCCGTACGGAGCGGGCCGGGTTTCAAAGCGCCGGGGCGGGGGAATTGTTCGCGGAACTGCATCGCAGGCTTGAAGACGCGGGGAACAGGACCGGAGAGGGAAAAACGATCCGGGCCGACGAGTTCGGCACGCTGTTTTTTGCCCTCGCCGCCCTTGCGCGGCGCCTGGGCGTCGACGCCGAAGAGGCGCTGTCCCGGACCTGCGGCCGCTACGTGGAAAGATTTGAACGGATGGAAGCCTGCGCCGAGGAACAGAAACAGGAGCTGTCCCGGCTTCCTTGCGCCCAGAGCGCTTTGTGGGAGAGCGGGACCGACGGCACCGCGTTGCCGAACAATAATACGGAGGAATCGGAAAAATGACAAAAGCGGACCTGATCGCTGCCGTTGCGGAAAGAACCGGCAGCTCAAAGAAAGACAGTGAAACGATGGTTGCGGCCGTGGTCGATACGATCACCGAGACCCTTGCCGCCGGAGAAAAGGTCTCCATTGTCGGCTTCGGCGCGTTCGAAGTAAAAACGCGCTCCGCCAGGAAGGGTGTCAACCCCCGCACCAAAGAGGAGATCACCATCGGCTCTTCGAAACTGCCTACGTTCAAGGCCGGCAAGGCCCTTAAGGAAGCCGTTTCCAAATAAGAGCAGCCGGGCGGCGAAAAGCTCCGTCATACCCGAAAGGAAACAGCCCGGAATCAGCATCGTTCCGGGCTGTTTATCTATAGCGGGGAGAAAGGAAGTCATCTATGCGTCTGGATAAATATCTGAAGGTGTCCCGGCTCATCAAGCGCCGCACGGTAGCCAACGAGGCCTGCGACGCCGGCCGGGTGCTGGTGAACGATAAACCCGCCCGCGCCTCCTATGACGTCAAAGTCGGCGACGTCCTGACGATCCAGCTGGGGCAGAAGCCTTTAAAGGTCCGGGTCACTTCCGTGGCGGAATACGCCAAAAAGGAAGAGGCCGGAGATCTGTACGTGGCCATCAGCTGATGGTCCCGCTCCCTCTCCGGCAGCCGCGGAAAGAATAAAGCCCGGGTCGGGGAGGAAAGCCCCGGTTTTCGCCAAAAAAAATAACAAAAAAATCACAGTTCCTTACAAGAAGGTCTTGCAACCAAATCGATCGGTGTTGTATAATTATACTGTTGGATTCCGTTATACTCCGGCGGCTTCCTCGCGGACCGGCGAGAGGAACGGAAAATAACCAGAAAGCGGGTGCGTGTCATGTTCCGGAAACGCCGCCATAAGCCGAACCTCCTGTTCTGCTTATCGGTGCTCGTTTTTACCGCCTATGTTGCGCTGTCGCTGGTCACCATGCAGTTGAAGGTCGCGGCCAAACGGCGCGAGCTGGCCGCCATCAACGCGAGCATCGAGCAGCAGCAGGCTGCCAACGCTCAGATCGAACGCCTTCTGCAGTATGGCGAGGACAAAGACTACGTTGAATACGTCGCCCACGAAAAACTGGGCTACGCGTATCCGGATGAGAAGATCCTGATCGATCGCTCCGCCGGCTGAAATACAAACACTCTGAAAACAATTTGGGAGGTCCCGCCGCATGCCGCTTGAAATCGGTTCGATCGTAGAGGGAAGAGTTACCGGAATCACCAAGTTCGGCGCCTTTGTCGAACTTCCGGAGAAGAAGACCGGGATGGTGCACATTTCCGAAGTCGCAGCCACGTACGTCAACGACATAGCGGATTTTGTCCACCAGAACGACGTTGTCCGCGTCAAGGTGATTTCCATCACTCCCGAGGGGAAGATCAATCTTTCCATGAAACGGGTGGAACCGAACGGCAGCGCCGCGCCCAAGCCCCGGGCGGCGGCCCGCCAGCCTCAGGCACAGAGGCCGCGCAAGCCCTATACCCCCGCTCCCCGCCGTACCGGACCGGGCAGCGACGTGGACTTCAGCAGATCCTCCCAGCCCCAGACCTTTGAAGAAATGATGAGCCGATTCAAGCAGACGAGCGACGATAAGATGTCGGATCTCAAGCGCAACTTTGAGGGAAAGCGCGGCGCGGCGCCCCACAACCGCAGCCGCGGCAGATCGTGAGCCCGCAGACCGATCACAAGAGCAGTCACGCGACGTCGTTGACTGCTCTTTTTATAAACAGATTTAAAAGTTCCTTTACAGGGAGTGGATACCGTGATCATTGCCGAACAGTTTGAGAAAACCTACTCAAGGACCAATTTCTCCTTTGAGATCTTTCCGCCGAAGGCGGACGCCGATTTTTCCACCGTCTCCACCGCGGCCTTCGCCCTGTCCCGCTGTGAGCCGGACTTTATGAGCGTGACCTACGGCGCCGGCGGCGGGACCTCGAAAAACACCATCCGCATCGCCCGGCTGATCCAGGAAGAATGCGGGGTGCCGGCCCTGGCCCATCTGACCTGCGCCTCCTCCACCAGGGAGGAGATCGGACAGATCCTGGAGGCCCTGCGCCAACAGGGGATCGAAAACATCCTTGCCCTGCGCGGGGATATCCCCGCGGGACAGCAGCTCCCCGAGGACCGCTACTACCGGTTCGCCACGGACCTGATGGCCGATATCGCGAAATTCGGCGGCTTCTGCGTAGGCGGCGCCTGTTATCCGGAGACCCACCCGGAGGCCAGAAGCCCCCAGGACGACGTGGACAACCTCAAGAGAAAACAGGACGCGGGCTGCCGCTATCTGATCTCCCAGCTGATTTTTGACAACACGGTCTCCTACGATTTTCTTGCGCGGTGCGCCGCGGCCGGCGTCACCATCCCCGTGATCCCCGGCGTGATGCCCGTGCTGGACGCCGGCCAGATCCGCAGGATGTGCGCCCTCTCCGGCGCGTCGCTGACGCCCAAGTTCGAGCGGATGGTCACCAAGTACCACGCGGATCCCTACGCCATGCGGCAGGCGGGCATCGCCTACGCCACCGAGCAGATCACGGACCTGCTGGCCTTCGGCGTGCCGGGCATCCACCTGTACACGATGAACAAGCCCGAGGTCGCCGTGGCGATCCGGGAGAATATCCGCTTTTTGTACTGAGAGGAAGGAAAAAGATGCGTCTTGACCGGGAGGAAGCGCTGCGGTACCTGGGGTACGGCGGCGCCGCGCCCGACCCGCGTACAAAGGAGCTTCTGGAGTCCTGCGCCGAAGAGATCGAGTCCCTGTCCACGATCCGCGTAGCTCACCGGGTGTATCCGGACCTGACGGTCGAAGAGGACGCGGTGCGCTTCGGCGGCGTCAGCTTCCAAAGCCGGGACCTGGCCCGGACCCTTTCGGGCTGTACCGGGGCGGTGGTGCTCTGCGCCACCCTTGGGGCTCAGGCGGACCGGATCCGCGCCAGGGCTTCCCGGACGGATCTTGCCCGGGCCACCGTGCTGGACGCCGCGCAAAGCGCCTACATAGAGCAGGTCTGCGACCGCTTCTGCGCGTCCTTCCGGGAGTCCGGGGAGGCCGGAGGGATGTCGATGACCGCCCGCTACAGCCCGGGTTACGGCGATTTTCCCATCTCCTGCCAGCCGATGCTGCTGGCCCTGGCCGACGCCACCCGGCGCATCGGCCTCACCTGCGGCGAGACCTTCATGCTCATGCCCCAGAAATCGGTCACCGCCGTCATCGGGCTGACCGCCGGGGAGCCCCGCTGCGGGGAGGGCGGGGAGGACCGCTGCAGGACCTGCGAGAACCGTTTCACCTGCCGGTACGGCAGGCGTTCTCTTTAAAACCGATACCCCGGGGAGGGGAGCAAAATGAGCATACTGGACGTTCTTTCAAAGGAACTTCTGTTTTTTGACGGCGCCATGGGGACCCAGCTGCAGCAGGCCGGTCTCGGGATGGGGGAACTGCCTGAGAACTGGAATCTGGAGCGGCCGGAAACGGTCCGGGCCATCCATGAGAGATACTTTGCCGCCGGCTGCCGCGTGGTGACCGCCAATACCTTCGGAGCCAACGCCTAC
>JAEEGL011881227.1_pt1 | contig 16944 bp, 15 predicted proteins | sample 9134231 | NCBI WGS metagenome assembly JAEEGL01 (sample SAMN16246548, study PRJNA631951) | gut metagenome | biome: gut microbiome; feature: rumen; material: fiber-attached | host: Bos | place: Iran: Karaj | collected 2018-10
GAGAGGATTGTCGATCATGTTGATAAAGGTAGCGTGGAAAGCCCAATCCGCCTCAAAGCTGTGCTCGTTGTCCTGTTCGATGACGCTGCACAGTTCCTTCATATCGGAGATCACCACGGGATCCTGTTTATGGGTCGCGATAATGGTGTTAAAGGACTCCAGTTCCAGGCCGCGCATGGTCTGAAGAATCTTACTGAGAGATAAGGTCTCCATCATGATATGTACGGAGATCACCTCTGCGAGGCCTTTGCTCAGGTTTCCTTTCAGATAGTTTCCGGAACCCTGACGGCACTCCAGGATACCCATGTTATCCAGCGTCCCCAGAACTTCACGAACGGAGTTGCGGCTCATGTTCAGTTCTGCTGCCATCTCTCTTTCCGTCGGCAGTTTGCCGCCTGTCTGGAAGATCCCCAGTCGAAGACCTTCCTTGATGTAGTTTACTACTTCCTGATAATTTCTTTTCTCGTCTTTCATTTTGCCCCCCGGCTGAATCTATTGATATTTCTTATACGGAAGCTGCGACTTTGCCGGAAGCCATGTAAGGTCTCAGTGCAGACAGTACCTCTTCCATGTTGTCAATAGCATCGATGATGCGAAGGTTCACATCTTCCTTATAATTCATTGAAAAAATACCGAGCAGGGATTTTGCATCCACCATGTAGCTGCCGCTGATCAGGTCAAAGTGGCCTTCGAAACGGGATACGGTTCTGCAGAAATCTCTTACTTTTTCTTCTGTTCCTAAATTGATCTTTACAATAGGGTTTTCTCTTGTGTTCATAATGACACCTCCAAAACAAAATAGAAATCAACCCACCGCCCATTGGTTCTACCAATAAAAAAGTGCATTGCTAAATATAACCTCGCATGCAGTGTTTGTCAACATGAAACCGAAATCATAACAAATATTTAATAGTCTGTTTAGAGTTGTAAGCGGATGTAAGCAATAATTGGGCAACCAGTGCATATATTCGAGAAACCGGTTTCAGAAACCGCTTTCATTCGTGACGAAAAAAAACGGATATGCTATGATGTCCATTAAAGCCTATTACTTATACATTATTTTAGAAAGCAGGTCAACCATTTGCGATTAACAGAAGAAGATATGAAAAAAACTTCCCCTGATGAGGAAGTCACTCAAACCGGCGCAGCACCGGAAAACACGGAGAGCATCGAGGACAAGCTTCGGCACAGAGAAAGTTTTTCCGCAAAGGAGCGGGCAAAAATGGACCGCCAGGTCTTTTCCTCCCTGGACCGGGCCGGAAAGATCCAGTACCTGGTGGATTATTATAAGTGGGTACCTCTGGCCATCGCCGCCATCGCTGTCGTGATCGCCATCATCTCCACTTCCGTAAGGAATGCGGGACGTCAGACCGTCTTTCAGGCCATCTTCATCGATGTGGTGGCCATGGAGAACCTCTCCGCGGAGTCAAACGGGACAACCCGGCTGGAAAATGACTTAAAAGCCCTGATGCTCCCGGAGGATTCAAAAGACACCCTCGTTGTTGATACGGCATATTATACGGAAAACGGAGCTCTCAGTTACGACTCCGGCATGATGGAATCCGTACGGATGGCCGCAGGCGAACTGGATGTGGAGATCATGCCCCGGTTTCTTTATGACTTTTACGGCGCAACTTCCGTATCCGAGGAAGCTGCTGCCGTATTTGCGGAAACAGAGGAATTCGAATCCGCAGTAGACGACATTTATAACAGCGACCGGAAGATCACGGACCGTTTTCTCCCCCTGAAAGATCTCCTGGGAGAAGACTTCGTTACGAAATACGCGGATCAGATCCTGCCCGGCGGCTGCGGACTCGACCTTGGCGTGGATAACGAGATCCTTGCTTCCTATGATATTTACGGAAAGAATGCGGACGAACCCATGGTCCTGTGTGTGTGCGTCAACGCCCCTCACCCCGAGCAGACCACGGCCTTCATCCGCTTCCTCGGATTTGAATAAACAGGGTAAGAGTAGTATACTTGCGTCATGAGTAAACAGAACAACAAAAACTACAGTATGTTCGCCCTTCCTTTGGCGATCGTTATCGCTGTGATCACGGGCATCATCCTTTTTATGGTGGTGCAGTCGGTTGTTTTACCGAGACTTGATCACATCAGCGTTTACGACAGTATGCAGAGGACCATTACCGTCACCGGACAGCTTCGCACCGCATCCGGTAATCCCGTATCGGTCTCCTTCGTTACGATGACCGGCAAAATGGAAGGTTCGGAACCCGTCATTGGGCAGGTTTCTTCCGATCTTTCCACCTTTACCCTTCGGGAGGTATCTTTCGGAACTTCCTATAAAATGGAACTTTCTACGTCGGATGGCAGAAAGTACGAAGCCGATATCCTGTTTTTCCAGGATGCGGAACAGACCACCTATTCCAACATGGCAGACGGCATTGATTTTGCCCTCTTAAACACGGCAGATGCCATCAACATCGTGCTGGTGGTAAATGATCATAATTCCTTAAATTGCACCGATTGCTCCAGCTCGGCAACCAAATCTTTCTGATCGGGAGGAAACCTATGGCAGCATCATCCGGAAATAACGGGAATATTGGCGGAAAGCCTACCATCTGCACCAAGTGCGGCGCTTACGTTACGTTTGCCGGCCGTGGCAAGTACAAATGCAGCAGATGCGATAACATCGAATACGATGATTTCGGAAAGATCTACAAGTATCTGTCAGAGAACGGTTCCTGTTCTCCCAAACAGATCAGTGATGCTACCGGAGTTCCCATGATGCGCGTGATCTCTCTGGTGCAGGACGGAAGCCTCGAGCCCACCAACGGTTCCCAGAACAAACTCCAGGGTGAGACCTGGAAAAAGCTTGCAAGCAAACCCAGAGTCAAACCCGGGACCAAAGGCTACTATGCGGGAACGGATATGCGCGGAGAAAAAGGCAAGATGCGTTTTCAGGATGAAGCGGAAGAAGAGCAGTACAAGCGGAAAGGGCTCTTCGGCTTCGGCGGAAAAAAGAAAAAGTAACTTCTGTACAAGAAACAACAAGCCCCTCGCTCAATGGCGAGGGGCTTATTATTATGCTTCCGCAAGATTACCGGTATAAAGCTGATAGTACTTACCCTTCTGGGCAATGAGTTCTTCGTGGTTACCCCGCTCGATGATCCGGCCCTGCTCAAGGACCATGATGGCATCACTGTTCCGGACCGTAGATAACCGATGGGCGATGACAAAGGTGGTCCTGCCCTTCATCAGTTCATCCATACCCTTCTGAACCAGCATCTCCGTACGAGTATCGATGGAGGAGGTTGCCTCATCCAGGATCAGTGCCGGAGGATCCGCCACGGCAGCTCTGGCGATGGCAAGAAGCTGTCTTTGTCCCTGGGACAGGTTTGCTCCGTCTCCCGTCAGCATGGTGTCATATCCCTGAGGCAGTCTCTGGATCAGCGAGTCGGCATTTGCCAGTTTTGCGGCCGCGATACACTCTTCATCCGTGGCATCCAGCCGTCCGTACCGGATGTTCTCCATAACGGTTCCGGTAAAGAGGTGGGTATCCTGTAAAACCATACCGAGGGACCTTCGCAGATCCGCTTTTTTGATCTTGTTCACATTGATGGCATCATACCGGATCTTTCCGTCCTGGATATCGTAGAAACGGTTGATCAGGTTGGTGATCGTTGTCTTACCGGCACCGGTGGATCCAACAAATGCGATCTTCTGACCGGGTTTGGCAAAGAGTTTTACATCGTGGAGCACCATCTTGTCATCGGTATAGCCGAAGTCCACGCCGTTCATCTCGACGGCACCCTGGAGCTTTGTATACGTAGTGGTGTCATCCGCCTTGTGATAATGCTTCCAGGCCCAAAGTCCCGTACGCTCCGTTGTTTCGGTGATATTGCCGTTCTCGTCCTCTTTCGCATTCACCAGCATGACGTAACCGTCATCCACTTCCGGTGTTTCGTCAATGAGTTTGAAGATACGGTCTGCACCTGCTAATGCCATAACGATGGAGTTTAACTGCTGGGATACCTGGGCGATGGGCATGGTAAAACTCTTCTCTAAGGAGAGGAATGCCACCAGCATACCCAGCGTCAGACCGCCGTATCCCCGGATGGCCAGGAACGCACCGATGATGGCGCAGAACACGTAGGCCAGATTTCCCAGCTGGGCGTTCACCGGCATCAGGATATTGGCAAACGTGTTTGCCCGTTCCGCACTGTGACGAAGTTCTTCATTCCGCTTTCTGAATTCCTCCAGCGTCTGATCTTCATGACAGAAGACCTTGACCACCTTCTGGCCGTTCATCATCTCTTCGATGTAGCCGTTCAGGGAACCCAGGTTTTTCTGCTGTTCCACAAAGTACCGGCCGGACAGCCCTGCCAGCTTCTTTGTCACCATCATCATGCAGGCGACGAACACAAGCGCCATCACCGTCAGGGGTGCACTCATAAGGATCATGCTGATGAGGACGCTGACGATGGTCACCAGGGACGAAATGGCCTGAGGGATGCTCATGCCGATCATCTGCCGCAGGGTATCCACATCGTTGGTGTACACGGACATGATGTCGCCGTGGGCATGGGTATCAAAGTATTTGATGGGCAGAGATTCCATATGATGGAAGATCTCCACGCGAAGGTCATACATGGTTCCCTGACTGACACGGACCATGATCTGGTTATGAAGGAGGGCGCATAAAATACCGATCCCGTAAATACATCCGATCCGGATCAGCGCCTGCTGCAGAGGCATGAAATCCGGGTTTTCCGCACCTTTCAGGGGCGAAATGTAAACATCAATGAGTTCCTGCAAAAACAGGGTTCCTTTCACCGTTGCAATGGCCTGTACGATGATGGCGATCACCACGATGATCATGGCAAAACCGTGCTTTTTGAATAATCTTCCGAAAAGTCTTTTCATGAGTCCCTTGGGATCTTCCACTTTGGGTCCCATTCCCGCCCGCATCTGTCTTCCGGATCCGTGTGCCATTACAGTTCGCCTCCTTTCTGATCAAAATCACCGCCGCCCTTTGTCTGGCTTTCATAAACTTCCTGATAAATGGCGTTGGTCTTTAAGAGATTCTCATGGGTATCAAAGCCGGTGATCACACCATCGTCCAGCACCATGATCCGGTCCGCATCCTGTACGGAAGATATCCTCTGGGCGATGATGAATTTCGTAACATTCGGGATATCCTCCCGGAACGCCTTCCGGATCTTTGCATCCGTGGCGGTATCCACTGCGGAAGTGGAATCATCCAGGATCAGTACCCTGGGATCTTTCAGCAGTGCTCGGGCAATACAAAGTCTCTGTTTCTGACCGCCTGAAACATTGGTGCCTCCCTGCTCGATCTTTGTTTCATAGCCATCGGGGAACTGTCTGATAAAGTCGTCGGCGCAGGCCAGCTGACAAGCGCGAACGCACTCTTCCTCGGTAGCATCTTCCTTTCCCCATCTTAAGTTTTCCAGGATGGTCCCGGAGAACAGTTCGTTTTTCTGAAGGACCACTGCCACCTTGCTTCGCAGGGTATCCAGGTCATACTCCCGAACATCCAGTCCGCCCACTTTAACACTTCCGCTCTTGACGTCATACAGACGACTGATCAGGTTGACCAACGATGTTTTGGCAGAACCGGTTCCGCCGATGATCCCGATGGTCTCTCCGGATGCCACTTTGAAATTGATATCCCGAAGGACGTTCTTTCCGGTTCCCGAACGATATGCAACCTCCACGTGCTCGAATTCCACTGATCCGTCCTTTACTTCCATGACCGCGTTTTCCGGATTTCGGATCGTGGCTTCTTCATTGATGACTTCACAGATACGCTTTGCGCTGGCGGAAGACATGGTCAGCATGACAAAGATCATGCTCAGGAGCATCAGGCTCATGAGGATGCCCATAACATAGGAAAACAGTGCTGTCAGATCACCCGTACTGATGTTTCCGGCAACAACGTGCTTGGCACCGAACCAGGAGAGGGCGATCATACACCCGTAGATGGCTGTCATCATAATGGGCTGGTTGTTGGCAACGATGGTCTCGGCCTTTACGAACATCAGGTAAACTTCCCCTGCTGCCTTCTTGAACTTGGAGTCCTCATACTCTTCCCGGACAAAAGCCTTTACCACCCGGATCGCCGTAACGTTTTCCTGTACGCTGTTATTTAAGGCATCGTATTTTTCAAACACCTTAGTAAAGATCTTGGTGGCATTGGAAATAATGATCACGGAACAGATCACCAGGAACGCGATGGCGATGAGGAAGATCTTACTTAAGTCTTTGCTGAGGGAAACAGCCATGATCATGGAAAACAAAAGCATGAGCGGTGCTCTGACCGCGATCCGGATGATCATCTGGAATGTATTCTGCAGATTGGTCACGTCCGTTGTCAGCCTGGTCACCAGACCGGCCGTACTGTATTTATCAATATTCTCAAAGGAATACGTCTGAATGTTGGTGAACATGGTGTCCCGAACATTGCAGGCAAATCCTGCGGATGCTTCAGAAGCGTATTTTCCCGCAAGGATACCGAATAACAGTCCAAGTCCCGCCAGGAGGACCATGATGGCGCCATACTTGTACACTGCTGCCATGTTCCCCGCTTCGATACCCTCATCAATGAGTTTATCGATGGCAAGCGGAACACAAACGTCCACCACCACTTCCAGCATGGCAAACAGTGGGGTCGCTATCGTGGCCTTTTTATACTGTTTGATCTGCTTTGTTAACGTTTTCAGCATATCTGTTTATCCTCCATCTTGGACTCCATAACGATCCGGTTTCTCATTTTCTCACAGCTCTTTATGAAGATCTCTTTTTCTTCAACCGTCAGGGTGTCGCTCATCTGCTCATCCATCTCCTGCAGCAGTTTTTTGACCAGGTTATTGTGTTTTCGGCCTTTTTCCGTAAGCACCACCCGCTTTAAACGGGCATCTTCTTTAACGGACTCCCTGGAAACATATCCCGCCTGTTCCAAACCCTGTAACAGTCCGGTGACAGTAGACTTGGATAAGTGAAACGCCTTTTCCAGGTCTTTTTGATACACGGGATCATCCGTGTCGTGATACTCCAGGTAATGCATGATAAAGCCGCTGTTATTGGGGAATTCCTCTCCGGTGGCCTCCCGCATCCGCCTGTCCATATATTTTCTGGAGAGGTGTTCCAGGGCATGCAGGGAAAACAGGATTGTGGTATTTGCCGTGTTTTTTTCCATGGTCCCTCCTTTTGTGATACACTGCAGACATGGGTGTTACCGCCATGCGATCCCGCGGGTCTGCACTCACAAATATGGTTTTTTCGAACCGTTCGTACTCGAACAGTTCGAGTCCGAACAAATTCATTGTAGCCGATTTTATTCCAAAAGCAATTAAAAAAGTATAAATTCTTCTTTCCGAGGTAACATGGACAGTTTACTCTTCAGCTTAAATGCAACGATCCCGGTCTTTCTCGTCATCCTTCTGGGTGGCGTATTACAGCGCATCGGACTTTTTCCCCGCTCCATCTGCAGCGCCGTGGATAAATACGTCTTCCGGATCGCCCTTCCTTTTATGCTCTTTCAGGACATTTCCACCATGGATCTGCAGACGGACTTTGATCCCGCCTTTGCCCTGTTCTGTGCACTGGGGACCTGTGTCATGTTCCTTGGCGTGTGGGGGCTCACCGTCCTGCTCAGTAAAGATAAAGATATGATCGGTGCATTTGCGCAAGCCTCTGCCAGAGGAAGCGCCGCGATCCTGGGCATTGCCTTTGTGAACAACATCTACGGAAACTCCGGCTATGCGCCCTTTATGATCATGTGCTCCGTGCCGTTATTCAACATCTTTTCCGTGATCATCCTCACGGTGCACAGCAAAGAAAATGCCGCATCCACCGGCCTCCTGAAAAAGACCCTTCTGGGGATCATCACCAATCCCATCATCCTTGGGATCCTTGCGGGCGCGCCCTTTGCGCTTCTGCATATCAAACTGCCGGTGATCCTCACCTCCGCCATCTCCACCGTTGGAAAGACAGCGACTCCCATGGCCCTTTTATCCATTGGTGCCGCCTTTGAAGGCAAAAAAGCACTGACCAGGATCCGTCCTACGATCCTGGCCAGTGCCATTAAACTGTGTATATTACCTGCTCTGTTTTTACCCGCCGCCATCTTCTTTGGCTTTCGTGGAAGCGAACTGGTGGCTGTCCTTGTCATGACCGGATCTCCCACCACCATCAGCTGTTACATCATGGCCCGGAACATGGGTAATGATGCTGAGCTTACGGCTTCCATCGTCGTTGCCACCACGCTGATCTCCTCCGTAACTTTAACCTTCTGGCTCTTTGTCCTTCGGAGCATGGGGATGATCTAAACAGGATGCGCATTACAGGATTTCGTATAAGTAAATAAAGTAAGAATACGCATAGCTGTCGAAAATGCGGACCAGCCGGTACCCTTTGGATTCCGCATCCGCGATCTCTCCGGTTGCCAGTAAAAATCTGCAATCCAATTCTTTCAACGCCTGAACATTCAATTCCAAATCATCAAAATGAGGATGCGTGTACTTTGACAGATAGGGAACTTTATAATACTCCGAAGAAAACAGGTAACAGCGGTTCCCCCACTCGTCAAAGTACTGACGGTTGTACTCATTTTTCTCCAGTTCTTTCTCGATCACTTTCCTGAACTTGTGCTTATAAGACAGAGAATATACGCTGCTGTATCCATCGATGGTGTAAAACCCGTTGGTGATCGCAACCGCGGGTTCCAGCCCCAGATTTCCCACTCTGTACTGATCCTGTTCCAGTCCGTATTCATCCCGGATAAAGTCTGCTACCTCCCGGAACTCTTCCGGCTCATAATACCCTTTCCAGGAAAGACTGGTAGATCCTTCCGGCTTCACAAGATCCCGAAAATTCAGTTTAAAGGGACTGCGCCACAGTACATGCAGGGAGCATACCCCCAGGAGGCCTAAAACAATTACCGCCGATACCCATCTTTGTTTGGGCAAAAACGCCTTGAAAAGATCTGCCACAAGATCCAGGCTGACAGCCAATCCGATATACCAGAGTGCGGGATACAGATAGAAAAACCTGTCAAACTGGAACGAGGTAAGAGCATTATCCCATCTGTTCCGTAAAGCCGTCACCAGATCACATCGAAACAGCGCGGTAAATAAAGCGGTCAGAACAAAAAAGGCAGCCAGACCCAGGAGAGTATGGTATTTTTCCTTTCCTGATTCCGATAAACGCCGGTAACAAAACAGTCCCAGGATCAGGGTCGCGATCATGATCAATACGACCCATTTTTGACAGGCCCGGGCCCAGAAGTTCACATCTTCGTTAAGCAACTGCTCGGTAAAGACCGAAAGCGGAAAAGCTCCCGCTCCGTAATTCACAAATTCGGATCTCTGAGATTCTTCTCCCACGCCCAGGAAAAAACTCTCTACCATGGAGATATTTGTGACCAGGTACGTGATCCACAAAACCAGTTCTCCACCCCACAAGGCAAGAACACCTGATGCTCCCGCTTTTTTCTTTCGAACGGTAATGATCAAACAGTATAATCCACCCAGCAGAAAAACGGCCCATCCCATCAATGCCAGGGAAGAAAAGAGACCATAGGCGATAAGCAACAGGTAAGCGGGGATCACTCGCGGATGTTCATCCGACAGCATGATGAATGCAAGAATTGCCAGCGGTACACCGGCTACCCCCAGACCATAGATCGTATAGAAGGGCAGATAGGCAAAGATCACTGCGCATGAAAATGCGACAAAAGGGCGATCCAGGATCCTACGCAGAAGGAAAAACATGCCCACGTAGGCCGCGATGGTCACGCAGAACAGATTATATAAGAAGGCATGAAATACATCGAACACAACGTAAAACAATAACGTCCCGGGAGATGTGGGAACAACAAGATTTCCGGAAGATCCGCCAAAGTACTCCGGCAAGAACTTACTTCCGTCTCCAAAATGCTTCGCTTTGATAAAGTATTCCGCAACATCAGAATCCAGCTGATCCACAACGGCAAAAATGCTCCGTTCCCCCAAAAACAGATAAGGTACCAGACCGGCACACACAAGCATAAGTCCGAGCAGGAACAGAGCAGTTTCTTTCTTCGACATCTTTGATATCATTACAGAGTCTCCAAATCTTCGGGTAATTTCACAGGGTTATTATATCATAGCCGACTCTCTCCCGTTATGAAAACTCAATTATGAAAACTCCGTCATGTATTTCCGATGCCACAGCGGGAGCAGATTTCTCTGGAGTTTCGTGTTCTCCCTTTCTTTGATATCCGTGGCGTTAAAAAAGACTTTCCACAGTTCTTCCATCTCCCGTTCCGTCTCGTTCTTCCTCGAAAAAAGATCACGAACCTCCGGAAATGCACTGCTGATCTGTTCATATAACACCCACTGGATACCCGGTCTGTGGATCCCCAGCATATCATGGGTCTCATCGTAGATCAGAAACGTGGCCCCATGAAAGCGGTCCGCAAAGTGGGGCATCACCCTGGGAAGAACCTTTTCCTTGGGACCGATCCGGGCGATCAGGATCTCCTCTCCCGAATCCTCCCCCAGGATCATCGGGAGCAAGTCTGCCTGCCTTTCCTTCCCCTCTCTCCTCATCCCGGAATTGTCCAGCACCTGGAACCGCACAAATTCCACCCAGTGATGGCTTTCGTTCCCGATGCGCCGATTGACCTTCAGCATCCGGTAAACATTTTGATCCTTCACGTAAGCAGTCACCGCCGGTCCGTTTGCAAAACCCAGGATCAAAAAGCGGTAGATCAGATCCGCCTTTCCCTCCTCATGGGACAGGGCCACACTTTCCACGATCCCCAGTGCATCCGCTCCGATCTTTTCGTAAATGGCACGATATACCTTCTCCGCTTTTTCCGGCTCCGTCACCACCTCACGGTACTCCGCAAACAGTTCGGAGGTCAGTCCGTCTTCCCGTACCTGCAGTTTGTTATTGGCATGTCCCCGCCTCTCTTCATAGGCATATGACACTGCTGTCAGGATCCCGGGGAGAGAATCCTCACAGAGGTATATCCTAAGGAGAGTATATTCAGCTGTTACCTTACCGAATGTATTACTCATGCTTTCCTTCTTAGCAGTTACATCGCTGCCGCCTTGCGAAAATCGTTGCTGAGATCAAAAAGGGACAACTGCTTGTACTCGATGCGATCCCCCTGCAGGGCCCTTCTCTTATCGTCATCAATGAGGTACGAGGTCAGATTATCCTCCGTCATACGAACGGGGTACAGCATGCGCCCCCGGCAGGTGATAAAATACACCGCCCGTTTCATCACGACTCCGATCTTTTTCAGGTCCCCGAAATCCAGTACACATGTCTGTCTCGCCTTCAGGATCCGCTGGGCGCTCTTGACCCCGATCCCCGGAACCTTCAAAAGAAGGTCGTAACCTGCCCGGTTGATCTCCACCGGGAACAGTTCCAGATGCCGCAAGGCATAATCACACTTGGGATCCACCAGCATATTGAAATTGGGCCGCTCCGGAGAAAGGAGTTCCTCCACGTTGAAATGATAAAACCGCAAAAGAAAGTCTGCCTGGTACAGCCGGTGTTCCCGGTCCAGCAACGTCCTCCCCTGCCACTCCGGCATGTCCGGATCCTGATTCACGTTGATAAATGAAGAATAAAAGACCCTCTTTAACTCAAACTGCCGGTACAGGCTCTCCGTGACCGACAGGATCTGATAATCCGATTCCGGAGTCGCCCCGATGATCATCTGGGTGGACTGCCCCGCCGGCACAAAATGCTTCATCGCACCAGTGGGGCGCATGAGTCCGCTGCCGGATGCATGCAGAAGTGAAGTTTCCTCTGATATCCCGGGCAGAAGCCCCTGCCTGTGCGCATTCTCCAGAAAGCGTGCTTCATCCGCTGCCGCATTCACGGCACCCAGCCGCTTCCGGTTTCCGGCCTGCAGACCTTTTGCATATTCTCCCCCGTCTTCCCGGATCCCGTTCTGGATCATCCGCATGGGGGTCAAGATATTTTTCCTTGTTTTATTGGGGGCAAGCGTCCTCAGTCCTTCTGCCGTAGGCAATTCCAGATTGACGCTCATACGGTCCGCCAGCCAGCCAAGCTCGTAAAGCGTATCCGGATCCGCTCCCGGAATGGACTTCACGTGAATGTAACCGCCAAACCGGTACGTTTTCCGAAGAAGCCGTACCGCCTCCAGCATACGTTCCGCCGAAGCCTGGGGTGTCGGATAGATACCGGAACTTAAAAAAAGCCCCTCGATATAATTCCGTTTATAAAACTCCATGGTGAGTTTCGCCACTTCTTCTGGTGTAAACGTGGCCCGAAGGTTGTCGTTGGATGCCCGGTTGAGACAGTACTTGCACTGGTAGATGCACTCATTGGTCATGAGGATCTTCAACAGGGAAATACAGCGGCCATCCTGGGTAAAGCTGTGACAGATCCCGGCAGAAATGGCATTTCCCATGGAAAAACCATCGCCGCTGCGGTCCGCTCCGCTGGAGGTGCAAGCCACATCGTACTTTGCCGCATCTCCCAAAATCTGCAGTTTTTGTTCCAGGGTCAGATCTTCTTTCAGAACCATAAAAAAACTCCGCCATTTTGAATAGAATCGAATATTTGTTCCGAATATGTGTTCGATTCCATCTTAGCAGAGTTTTTATGGATTATCAATATGTAATCCGCCGGTAGCAGTTTTTACACCGGCGAAAAGATCCCCCGTCGATACAGGATCCCTTTATCCTCCACGGTTCCTTCCCAGCGGACACCCAGTTTTTCACAGAGTCTCACAGATGCCGTATTTTCCGGCTCTGTCAGGACCTGTACGGCATCAAAGCCCAGTTCCTCCTTTGCGTATCTAAGGATGGCGCTGCATACTTCTTCGGCAATGCCCTGTCTCTGAAAGGGCGCTGCCACCAGATATCCGATCTCCGGCAGGTCGAACCCCTCCCGGTCCGTGATCCCCGCTCTTCCAATGACACTTCCGTCACTTTTTGAGAGGATTGTCCAGATCCCATATCCATACAGGGCATAAACCTTTTCCCTGTAGGTTTTCGTGTACTCAATCTCTTCTTCAGGATCTTCAAACAGATCTTCCAGGTATTTCGTAATGGATGGAACCGCATAAATGCTGTAAAAGTCCTTCACGTCCTCCACCACGGTCTCTCTGATGACGCATCTGTCGGTTTCCAGGATCTTCCAGGGGATGCCCCGATATCTCTGCCAGACACGAAGAAGGTATTCTTCTTCCAGTTCCTCCGGATCCGTTGCCACATAGGGAACGCTCATGTGCTCTCCCCCGGATTCGATCCCCAGTACAGCCCAGCCCTGGTCATACAGCGCCCTTGCGGCTTTCGGATCATCGCAAAGGATCAGCACTTCCGGATCGGTCTCTCCGCCAACGAGCTGCTGCACCTCCTGAATATTACTTTCCCTGATATGTATTTTTTTTCTCAGTTTCAGATCCATCCCCCGATTTGCACCTTTCCGCCTATTTATATACAATAGGAAAAGCGAACGCGCTTATTACCATTATATCTGTTTCAGAAAGGAATCACTATGGCACAAAATCCCATTGTAACCATCACCATGAAAAACGGCGGCGTGATCAAAGCGGAACTGTATCCCGAGATCGCACCCACTTCCGTAAACAACTTCATCTCCCTGATCAACAAGGGCTTTTATAACGGCGTGATCTTCCACCGTGTGATCAAAGGCTTCATGATCCAGGGCGGAGATCCCGAAGGCACCGGTATGGGCGGCCCCGGATACTCCATCAAGGGTGAATTTACTCAGAACGGTTTCCAGAATGACTTAAAGCACACCGCCGGCGTTCTTTCCATGGCTCGCACCATGTTCCCCGACTCCGCAGGCAGCCAGTTCTTCATCATGCATAAGGACAGCCCCCACCTGGACGGCGCATATGCAGCTTTCGGTAAAGTAACGGAAGGCCTTGAGGTGGTCAATGCCATTGCAGAGACCGCAACCGACTACTCCGACAGACCTCTTGAACCCCAGGTCATGGAGAGCGTGACCGTGGAAACCTTCGGTGTAGAGTACCCCGAACCCGAGAAACTTCCCGAACGATAATTCAAATAATCGGAGGATACGGGGCGTGTCGTTCACAATTTGTTCATAAATCATTCAAGAATCTTTCACTTGGCGGGCAATTTTTCGACAAAACTCGTCACTATACTAAGAGCATAAGATAACAGCAATGAAGTTATCGACTAACAAACGACATTCCCTATAATAACTTTTTCATAATAAAGGCCAAGCGAGCTTGCTCGCTTGGCTTCCTCCCTTTTTAGGGGTTTTTTTATTGTCTTTTTTCTTCTTTCTCCTCTTTCTTTTCAAATAGAGGCAGCCTGCTGACTTCCGTAAGCGGAAGGGGGCGGGAATAATAATATCCCTGAAGACCGTTTGGTCCGTAGACCTTCATATCTTCCGCCATTTCCTTTGTCTCGATCCCGGTGATACAGACCTTCATATTGATCTGTTTTGCAAACTGAACGATGGCTTCCAGCATGGCCTTTCGGGTTACACCGTTCCGGTATCCTCCCGCAAACTCCGGTCCCAGTTTCAGGATATCAATGGGAAGCTTTTCCTTTACGATCAGATCCAGCGCTGCAAAGCTGTGGACATCCAGCGCAATGACAACGCTCCAGGATTTCAGGGTTGCGATCTGGTTTTTCAAGTGCCTGGGATCCCAGCTGGAAATATCATCCGACAACTCCAGACAAAGTCCTCCCGGTGCCGTTCCGGTTTCCTTCAAAAGCTTGATCACCACGCTCCGGAAATCCGCTTCTCCCAGCTGCATGTACGCAAGGTTCACATTTACCGTCACTTCCGGATGTGCCTTGCGGATCTCTGCCGTATCCGTGAGTGCACGTTCCAGGATCCAGGTACCCAGTTTCGGAAATACAGGATCCCGCTCCAGCCATTTGATGAACTCTCCGGTCCCAACTTCCCCGTAGGGGTCTTTTTTCCACCGGAGAAGAACTTCCATGCCCCGGATCTTTTCCTGATCTGCCGTGACAATGGGCTGATACTCCAGATAAAACCCGTCAAAATCGTGGAGTACGCTGTTTCTCACCGCCTCCATGATACGAAGGGCATTCTTGTCATAATCCCTCTGGGTTCCATGATACCGGATCAGTTTTCCCTGCATCTTGTCCCGGGAGGAATCCAGCGCCACCAGGGCACTGGTGAGCACAACATGCTCATCCACCTTAATATCTCCGGCCAGTACAATGCCGCCACAGAGTTTCATCTGGATGAGCTGTCCCTTGACCATCAGCTCCTGCCCTGAGCGCTCCTGCAGTCTGTCATAGAGCCTTCCGGCCTCATCATCCGTCAACAGATCACTCAGGAGAATAAAGGTTGTTCCTTCTCCCCGATAGAGTCTGCCGTACCTGCCGGCCGCTTTTCTCAGCATCTCCGCAAACGCTCTGAGCAGGCTGTTTCCAAACTCATATCCGTATCTGCGGTTTACTTCTCCAAAGTCCATCAGATTAATGGCAAGCACCGTATATCTCTTCTTCTGGACCCGATACTCCCGCATGGCTCCCAGGAGCTCATACTGGCTGGGAAGATCCGTGATGGGGTCGGTATTATCAACGATCCCGTGATTGGTAATGGCACAGGCAAGAAAAGCGGCATTTCCGGAATAGTCCTTGATCACCACCATCTTGTGGGAACAGACCACGTACTCTCCGTCTTTGTTCCTCATCCTGCATTCAAAGGGCATCTCTTCCGTCTTACCCTTTAGCGCATCTGCAAAAAACACACGGAAGGCTTTTAAATCCTCGGCCTTGATCATTTTTTCCAGGGTTCCCCGGAAATGTTCCACATATTCCCCGCCCACGTCAAAATAATCCAGCGTGTTCCTGGACCATCTGGCATAATCATAGGAAACATCATACACGTAAACGTACCTGCTCTTGGAGGTAACCGCGTAAGTGTCGTATATGCGATTAATGGCTTCGATCCTGTTGGGCATATCTGTGGAAACTCCTTTTTCCTGTCCTATTGACCGCGGACAATATCTTCCTGTAATCTTACGGGAGACGGTCGGACCTTTCCATGCGCCGACGTCACCCTATCATATCTATTTCGGCTGTTTGATCAAAATACTGAACACGTAAGGTACGTAAAAATGCAGATGAAACGATATTTATCCTCGGATATGGTGAAGATCAGCTGCCCCTCCTGTAACGGATGCGGGGCCTGCTGCCGCGGCATGGGCGACACCATACTGCTGGACCCCTATGATGTATACACGTTATGCAAGGCTTTGGAGAAACCTTTTGCAGAACTTCTGGAGAGCCGGATCGCTCTCACCGTGGCGGACGGCATGATCCTGCCCCACATGAAAATGGACGAGACCACTGGTGCCTGCAGTTTCCTGGATGAGGAGGGCCGTTGCAGCATCCACGAACACCGGCCGGGACTTTGCCGTCTCTATCCTCTGGGCAGAGACTATGCAAACGGCTCCTTCCGCTATTTTGTTGTTGGGGACGAGTGCCCGCCGGAGGAAAAAGCCAAAGTGAAGATCTCCAAATGGATCGGAACTCCGAGGATGCCTTCCTATGAGAAGTTTCTGGTGACCTGGCACTATTTTGTCCGGGAAATGCAGGGGAAATTCATGCTGTCAAAAGATGACGAATACACAAAACAGATGAACATGTTCATCCTCCAGACCTTCTTTATTGCTCCCTATGATGCAAACAAGGACTTTTATGAGATGTTTGAAAAACGTCTGGAGCAGGTTCGGAAGGTTCTATAGATTATTTGGTAATATTTCACAAAGAAGTGCTGATGTTTTTGTAAACTTTGTGAAATGTGAGCCTTGGCACGAATAGGGGCCGATGGTAATATACTACTTGTAACCCCCCAATACATTATAGTTTTTGCTATACCCCATAAGAAAGAAATACCTTCTCTGAAAACGCCGATTTCCCCAAAATCGGCGTTTTTACGTTCCGGGGCAGA
>JAEEGL016618013.1_pt1 | contig 16944 bp, 17 predicted proteins | sample 9134231 | NCBI WGS metagenome assembly JAEEGL01 (sample SAMN16246548, study PRJNA631951) | gut metagenome | biome: gut microbiome; feature: rumen; material: fiber-attached | host: Bos | place: Iran: Karaj | collected 2018-10
AGAGAATAAATTAAGTATCAAAGCTATTAGTAAAAAACTGAATTATTCCTCGGTCCAATCATTTTCTAGGGCTTATAAACATTACTGGGGGCATTCACCAATCATATCGTCTATTAACAATTATTGACTTTTATCTAAATTATGCTACGACTTCGAATCATAAATAAAACCCCCATTCATCATTGTACCGGAAGGTCCAATAAAAGGGGGGAATTTCAAAGTATTGGTGGACCAAACGAGATTCGAACTCGCCACCTCTCCCGTGCGAGGGGAACGCTCTGACAAATGAGCTACTGGCCCTTGGTTAATATATTAATTAAATCATTTTCAATTTTCAATAATATTACTAAATATTAATATCTTCTAAAGTTGGAAGAGAACTAATTGCCCCTTTTCTTGTTACCGTTATAGAACTACATTTTGTGGCAAATACTAGACAATCTTCTAGTGATTTACCTTTTGCTAACGCTACCGCAAAAGCACCACAAAAGCTATCACCCGCAGCAGTGGTATCGACTGCGTGAACCTTATAAGCTTTTTGTTCAATAACTTTATCTTTGCTTACTGCAATGGATCCTTTTTCCCCTAATGTCACAATAACGTTTTTTGTTCCTTTTTCGAGTATGATTTTTGCTTTATCTATATAATTCATTTCCCCGGGAATATAACTGTCCATTTCATGTTCATTAGGAATAAAATAATCGACTTTTGCATAGATATTTGCTGGTAAATTGTTTCTATATGGAGCGGGATTAAGAATCACAATCATATCTTTTTCTTTGGCTAAAGTAATTGCATAGCACACCGTATCCATCGAGCATTCTAATTGCACTAATAAGATATCGCCTTCATGCATCATATCGCTGATAGCATCGATATCTTCTTTATGAATATCGAAATTAGCACCAGGAACACAAAGAATACGATTCTCCGCATTAGCCTCATCAATCATTATTAAAGCCGCACCAGTATTTTTATCCGACTTGACTAAATGATAGGGGAGACCTATTTCCCTAAAATATTTTTCAACATCGTTTCCATTATTGTCTTTTCCTACGGCCCCAATAAAGAAAACATCAGCCCCTAAAAAATAAGCGGCACAGGCCTGATTGGCTCCTTTGCCACCGATATTAGAAATAAAAGAATCTCCTTCGACAGTAATTCCGGGAGACGGCATTACTTTTGTATATGCCACATTATCAATATTGATACTACCTAAAACAAATATTTTTCTCATTAAGAGAAACTCCTAATTGCGTCTTCGATGATGTTCCAATATTTATCAACATCAACATCCATGGCAACATAAGCATTTTTCGGAGCGTGCAAATAATCAAAGACATCACAGTTTGTTCTTCCATAACTAGAACCATGATTTATATCAATAACGACATTCATCTTTTTAAATGTCACTACAGATTCGTCTATCAAAGAAACAATAGTGACAGGATCATGTAATGGACCCGCTTCTAAACCAAATGTCTTTCTTTGATTTTCATTAAAGACTTTCATAAGTTGAACAAACATATCGCTAACACGATTATTGATCTTCGCCATTCTATTAACTATTTCATCACGAACAAGAATTTTTCTCGTGATATTAAGACCACACATATAAACATCCACACCAGAATTAAAAACGATATGTGCGGCTTCCGCATCACACATAATATTGAATTCAGCCGCAGGAGAAGTGTTTCCGTTATCAATAGAACCGCCCATTAAAATGACCTTTTTAATTCTTTTTATTATTCTTGGTTCTAATCTCATAGCCATGGCTAGATTAGTCATTGGTCCCGTTGTCACCACAACGACATCCTCATTAGTCATAATCAAATCAATCATCATTTGACAAGCGTGTCTCTTGTCAAAATTCTTTTCATATTTAGGAAAAGTAAAGCCATCTAATCCAGACTCTCCGTGGACTGCTGAGCAAATGATTCTATCTCTTACAATTGGTAAAGGACAACCGATAGCGATAGGAACATCGGAATTTAAAAATCTTGCCACATTAAGCGCGTTTTGCGCAGTTTTTTCAATAGTTTGATTACCTGCAACAACAGTGATTCCTAATAAATCGATGCGAGGAGAAGCCACCGCTAAAAGAATGGCTATGGCGTCGTCATGACCAGGATCGCAATCTAAAATTATCTTTTGTTTATTCATCTTCAATTATCTTTTTATTTCTATGATTCAATATAAGTTCAAGGGTAACCATTATCGCAGTTAAAACGAAGGTAGAGGCCATAAAGATAAGGTGTTCTAATATACCATGTTCCCCATGGATGCATAATAATGTACCAAAAACGATTTCACCCAAAGAGATGAAAATAGAAATCCATACTAATGGTTTTTCTCTTACCTCTCTTAAATCGGTTCCTAATTCGATACCGCCATTAAGGATTTCTAATAAGCCCCAAATCAAACAAGTTTGTTCGATATTGTTTGTAAAGAAAAAGACAAAGCCAATAGCGATACTCATTAATGAGAAAGATAAGTCAATTGTGTGAACATCAAAGAATTCTCTATTAATAAGGAATTTATATAAACGTATCGCGGAGCCACCAATTAACATAGCGCCCAAAATTCTACTTGTATAGTTGTCTTTATACATAAAGCCAAAAACAAAAATACAAACACCTGTTGCCAAATATAAAACAGGCACTAAGATTTCAAATATCAAACTTATAACTCGACGGGTTTTCATAATTTAAGATACTAATAACTCCTCAATAAAAATATACCACTATAATGTTTAAATAATAATCTATGCTTGAAAAATTATTTTTTGAGATGCATATATTGGCTAAACATATTGTTAAGGAATATTTTCATAAATAAAATACTTATATAAGTACTTTGAAAATATATGAGAATTAAAAAAATGGGAAAAAAGCATTTTATCATTCTTGGCTCCGCTACTTTGACAGTGGCTGTTTCTTTAAGTGTTTTATTGTTTCTTCCTAAACCAAAAACAATGAAAGCAGAGGGGGAATATGTTAGAAGCATTACCTCTAAAATGCGTAACGATACGATTAATTCTTTGGTGGCTACAGATGCGCTAGGAAGGCATTTTGATGAAGCTGATGTAGCTTCTTCAAATAGAAAAGTAGGTATTTTTTACCATGTTTGGCATGGTTATCACACACCATATAAAACCCCAAACATCACCGAATTATTATCTAGCCAACCAGAATTATTATTTGATAAAACAGCGGATTTATATTCTGATTCGCCTGCTGAAGGCACCGATAATTCTATGCATTATTGGGCAGAACCTTTATATGGTTATTACGCATCAAGCGATCCATGGGTGGTGGAAAGACATATTGAACTATTCACTATGTCATCCATAAACTATTTGGCAATTGATTTGACAAACATACTTTTATATGGTGGGGATGAAGATAAATATGGCATGCCATATCGTGGTTTAGATCTACTTTTTGATAAGTTGCTCGAACTTCATAACCAAGGTTGGGATGTTCCTAAAGTAATCCCTTATTTTGGCGTGAATAAAAATGGTGTTACGAACGCTAAAAAATATTACGATGCCTACGCCAATTCCACATATGAGCCGGTGTTTTATAAAGACGCTTCAACTAACAAACCAATATTATCCATTACTAAGAATACCTATAACATGCTGTATTTAAATAGCAGTGTTAAATCATATTTCACTTTAAGAGATTCTTTGTGGCCGACAGATTCTAGTATGACTTCAGGAAATAACCTCGCTGATGATTCTATGCCGTGGATTGATTTTACATATCCGCAGCGTTCATCCGCATTATCTTCCGGTGGCAAATATCTCACTGTTTCAGTGGCACAACATCCTTCTTTGGCTTTTTCTTCTTCATATAATTATCCAACGAATGCAAATTATCGTTCCTACGATGGTAATCGTGGTAGAGGTTGGAGCTATAGCAAAAACACAAATATTGCTAACGATGTCAGAAGAGGAACAAACCTTGAATATCAATGGGCCACTGCTTTTGATAATTATGATGACATCATGGAAGTCATGGTGACCGGATGGAATGAATGGATAGCGTCAAAATCACTCACCTATGGTTCTGGATATGAAAATAATGTCTGTTTTGTTGATCAATTCAACGAAGAATTTTCTCGTGATATGGAAATGACAAAAGGTTTATATGGGGATAATTTCTATCTCCAAAATATGAGAAATACGAGAGCCTTTAAATCTAATGCATTTTATAAAAACACCAGCAATACTGGCACAAAAGCTATAAATAACCTCGATATGTGGACTGATGGAAGAACATATGTTGACTTTGAAGGCGATGCCTTAGAAAGAACTGGAAATATATATACCAACTACATGAGTATTTATCCAAATGGAGACCCAGTTACTAAGATATCGTATTCTAATAACACGAATCGTAATGATATTTCTAATGTGCAAGTTATTAATGATAGTGACTATTTATATTTTAGAGTCAATTGTGTTGATAACATTAACATCACAAATAAAGATATAAAATTCTATGCTTATTTTTTTATTAAAAATAATAATGAAAAATCATGGAATGGATATAACTATGTCTTAGACATTGGTAATACTAATTCCGGATTATCGACCACTAAACTTAAGAAATTCTCTAACCAAGATGTTTTCTCTTTAGTGGATTATTCCGCTGTTGAATCATTCTTAAGTGGCCAAGTTTATATTTGTAAGATCCCTTTATTTAAATTAGGTATTAATGACCACACCTCTTTTTCAATAGATTTTAAAGTCAGTGATGGTGTCACTAATCCTGGTGATATTATGCAATATTATATTGATGGCGATAGCGCCCCTATTGGACGCTTAAATTACCGCTATAATGGAGGGAAATAATTATGAAAAAGATACGTTTTTCTCTAATATTTAGCGCTTTTATCTTATTGCTGTCATCAATTAGTTTTAGTCATGAAAAAGAACCTATAAAAGCCTCTGCAACATCAACAAGCCCCGAAATTCTTAGTTTATATAGCGATGATTTTACCTCAGAAGGTACTTATAAAAACATTATTGTTAATTTAAGTAATACTGATTATACAAGTGCATATCAATTAAGAGAAATTGTCCCAGGAACCAACGCTAATGAAAAAATCAAATTCTATGATGCTTCAAATCATTTAATTGATTCTATTGAAAACAATGTCTCTTATATTTGGGGTGATAATCAGGTTTTATTCCAATTCCACTCCGATGATTTGGCTTCTGTTAAGATAGTGACTTTCGAAGAAGGTCTTTACATTCCTTCTCAACAATTAGTCACCACTGGTGTTGGTGATAATTATGTTTTGGATGGCACCTATACTTTTATTAATAAAGATTATAATAGGAACAATTGGTTCCAATGCACGGAAATAGGTGAAGAAACATATACATCTATTAGGCAAGTCGATGTTTGGGAAAACAAAAGTGGTGATGTCTTATTAAGCTATAACGTTTGTTTCCATTTAAATGATTTTGATCATTCCCCAAACGAATTTAACACTAATGCATATGATTATTTGACTAATATCGGAGACAATCTTTCTTATTATGATGAAAATGGAGATGAAATGAATGATATTTCATATAATCGAGAATTATATGTTTGTAGCTTTGGAAATCATGTTCTTATTCAAGTGGTAACTTCTAATCCTATTCATCAATTTAGATTATCTAATAAGGCTAGATTCCCATCATATCAAATGTGCACAACGGGAAGAGGCTCGTATTACCGCATTAAGTTTGATATTTTTGTGACCAAAAATGAAAGTGGACAATATATTTTGTCACAACCAAATGATGCAAATATTGAAACTTCAATATTATCAATTAATACTTTAACTAATGATTCCATCACTGTTTTGTTTAATGAAACAGATTATCAATACATCGATTCTTCTTCTATCGTCGGAACAAGAAGGAATGAATATGATTATCTTGATAAAACTTATATTACCTCTAATAACAAAACTTATTTGTTAAGAGATATTTTGAAAAACAGCCATGACTTCTATTATAACTATCTCGGCCATATGAATAGTTACACTTTTAGTGTAATTATTGACACTAATACAATTACAAGAATCACTTTTAAAGGCGACGCTTCTTTCCCAAAATATTCGTATACAGGCGCAAATATTGGTGAAGAAGTTAGTATTGGCGATTCTAATATCAAAACCTCAATAATTGTTTCCGAAGTGTCATATGTTAAATACGGCAGTGGTTTTATTAAAAATCAAATTAGTGAAATAGCACATGTAAATGAAATTAGACTAGGTGATTTTGGTGACAATAATCACTTCTGGGTTTTCCTTAACGGCACCGATTATCCAACAAGTGATAATGGCGATGTCGCTGCTAATGCAAACATTAACGTTGATTCTAAGTGCTTGCAATTAAATACATACGACAAGATTAAAGTTGATGGCAAAACTTTAAATGAATATCGTCAAGAAGGCAAATTAGCAGAAGGTGGCTATATTAACCGCTTTACTAGATGGTGTGCATTCTCTTTCTCAATTTCCGGAATCACAAATAGCAGTGAAGATAAAGCCTATTACGCTGATAAAGTGGAAATCTTAAAAGGATGTCAATTCCCCGCTTTTTCCAGCGATTCATATTATTTATTTGATGGATATTTAAGAACCACTGTTAATACTAACGATACTTTCTTTGCTTCTTGTTCCATGGGCCCAGTTTCTTTAACGGCTGGTGATCCTAATGGCGACATAACAGAAAGATTCTTCGTTAAAATGAGCGAATCTGATTACACCAAAACCAGTGAAATAACAGGTGATTATTCCACTTGGGTGAAATCGGGATTTATGATAGACACTACATCATTTACCTATAGTGGTCTTATCCAAAAAATCTATAAGAATTGTATGGGAAGAACTGACACAATTGGCTTTGTTATTAATCCATCATTTATTCCTGATCTTAAAGATTCTAATCATACTATAAGCGTTGGTGCTGGCACGATTTTGCCTGCAGAAGTCGATTCTTCTACTCCTTATGTCTCTTATTATTACGATATTAACCGCGCTTATAAGTTCTCTAATTTACTCGCGGTTTCTAATGGTCAATGGTTTGATGTTTCTGAAGTAGAATTATTCTGTGAGAACTATTTATATATGAGCACTTATAATAGTTCCTTGGGATATTGCAACGATAATGAACATCATTATTATCGAACCGCGAAAGAAATCTATGAACAATTTAATCAATATCAAAAACAATATTTTGAATTAGCGTGTCCAGATGCCTTTATTCGTTTCCAAACTTGGGCTACTATGAATGGCGAAACAATAAATTCTGTTGCTAACCAAGCGAAAAAGAATCTTGCCGCCACTGATAATATTAAGATTGTTATGGTTATTATCCCTGCTGCTATTATTTCTTTCACTGGCATTTTCCTTTATGCTTATCAAAGAAAAATAAGACGACACAAAGAAAAACAATAATATCAAAGCATTTATATAGCGAATTATTTATGTATAAGTAATAATATACTCAAGGAGAAGAAACATATGGCAGAAGAAAAGAAAGTCTATAAATTTGTTTGCACCGTCTGTGGACATGTTGTTGAAAGTGAAACACCTGAATTACCTGATGATTTCATTTGTCCCGTTTGTGGTGTTGGCAAAGAATATTTTGTTCCCAAGAACGACTAATAATATTTATCAAACAAACAATAAAGTCGCATTTATGCGATTTTTTTGTATTTGCTATTATCTAAACACATTGTTTTGCTACAATATCTTAAGGAAATGTTATGAATCAAGAAAACAAAGGATTAAAGACTTTTCTCGCAATTGTTTCGCTATTAGTTTCACTAGTGGTGTCTGTTTATTGTGGTTATTTATCTATATTAAAGAATTATTGGTTTATTCCTCTTTGCGTTTATTTTGCTTTTGAAGCTTTGTTTATTTTTATAGCATCTTTAATAAAAGATGAATATAAAGCTATGCGCTTACAAGGCGTCTTCCAAATCATAGGTGTCCTTCTCATGATGGATTATCTCCTAGTAATGATTCTTTGGAATGATCCTGGAACAATGGTGTTCCTTTATTCTTACTTTGTTTTTGGTGCCGCCGCTTTATTAAAAGCTATCTTAGTGCTCATTGCCTTAATTGGTATGAAGAAGAAATACAATGCTTGTATTCATGCTTTTAGAAATAATGACACAATTACTCTATTTTATTTGCTCATTATCATTCAATTAACTATCTTTAAACAATTCTATCCAGAGACTGTTTTATTTGAAAAATCCACTCTCTTTATCTATATCATTGAAATAGTCACCAATGCCATTTTGACGACACTAGCAGCTTTCCTTGCTTTGTCCACAGATATCTATTCGAAAACAAGAGAAGTATTGTCACCTGTCGGAAAGATTAAACACACAGTCAAATGGTTCGCCGATAACGAAATAAGCGTGTATTTCGGCACTATTTTTAGTATTTACTTAGCTGTCTTAGCGTTCTTGAATAAAAAGCCTATCTTCATTTTCCTCGGTATTTTTTATCTAGTTTTAGCCCTTATAAGATTTATCAATTATCTTTGGCATAAGGTTATCCAAAAGAAATCTGGTGGTAATATCGTTAGAGAAAATAGACATTCGGCATGGATCTTATTATTTGACTCTTTTAATTTCTTAGTTTTAGGTGTCCTTATTTGTATTGCCGCTGTAGCTTTGATGATTGGTAAAATCGAAAGCGATACCAATATCTATCTCTTTTTATTCTTCATTATTCCATTTGCCATTCTTAGATTCGTTACCGCTCATGTGAATTTGAAAAGAAGCCGCGCTAGTGGTGATACATATCGTATAGGTCTTGGCTATATTTCTTTGTTATCGGCACTCTTTTCCTCTTTGGAAATATTTGCCATTTGTTTACACCATTTATCTATCGTTCCTCTTAAAGTCACATTAATTATTATTTTCGTGGTGGCATTACAAATCGCTATACACGTTATTTGTATTACCTTATTTGTTTTCTGGATTAAAGGAATGATCCAAAATCGCCGCAGTAAAGAAAAACTAGTTCATAGGAACTAGATTCTCACAATATCCAAGACGATATCAATCATCTTTTCAAATTCATTTATATCTAAATATTCAAATCGGCCGTGGTGGTTATAACTACCAGTGCCTAAGTTAGGAGTAACCAATCCCATCTTCGAGAATGTCGCCCCATCTGTGCCGCCTCTTATCTTACTAGAAATGGGTTCAAGCCCATTTTTCTTTAAAGCTTCTTTGGCCACTTCAACAGGTCTTGGAAATTTATCGACATAAGGTTTCATATTTTCATATTGTTCTCTTATTTCATAAGAAACATGACATTTAGGATATTTATTATTTAATTCATTAACAATGTTTTTAATCTGTTCATCCCTTGCTTCTAATTTATTTCTATCGAAATCTCTAAGAATCATTTCTAGTGCACAAGATTCACTTGAGCCATCGATTCCAGTAGCGTGCCAATAACCATCATCATATCCGGCATCAAAAGGTGTTTCATCTTTAGGCATCTTTTCTAAAAATTCATTCATCAAAAGAATAGCGTTAATTAAAGCATTCTTTCCTTCTCCGGGGTGAACTGCAACACCTTGGAAAGTAACTTTACAAGCTTGTGCATTGAAATTCTCATAATCAACACAATTGATATCTCCTCCATCGATAGTGAAAGCATAATCAGCATCCATCTCTTTAATATCAAAATGTTTGGCCCCTTGTCCAATTTCTTCATCCACTGTAAAGGCAATAGAAATATTGTGATGTTTAATTTCTGGGTGATCTTTTAAATAGGCTAAAACGGACATAATCACTGCAATTCCCGCTTTATCGTCAGCGCCGAGTAAAGTATTTCCATTGGTCACCACTAGGTCATGACCAACGTGTTTTAATAAGGATGGGAATTGTTTTGGAGATAAAACATATTGTTCGTTTAATCTAATATCCTTACCATCATAATTCTTAATAATACGAGGATTAACATCCTTGCCTGTTACTTCTAAGGCTGTATCAATATGAGCGTTCAATCCCACCTTTTCTTTTCCTTCTCCTTTTAAATGAGCATAAACAATGCCATATTCATTCATATAAGCATCTTCTAAACCCAATTCTTTTAATTCTTCCACTAAAAGACGGGAAAGATTCTTTTGCTTTTCTGTTGAAGGGGTGGTACCGGTTGTATCATCTGATTGTGTATCGATTTTCGCGTATCTAATAAATCTATCAATATTGGCCATATTTATTACCTCGATGTCTTTCATTATACCTTTTTCTTTTGAAAAAGTGCCTTGATATTCTATAATTATCCATGCATATGGAAACGATTGTCATTAAACGTAAAGAATTTACCATCTTAGAACAACTAGGGGATAGAAGTTTTAAAGTGGAAAGAAAAGGCAAGATTTTCTTTATTAAGAAATTTGAAAATAATAAAGATGAATTCCATGTCTTCTTAAAAGCCGCTCATAGGTTTTCGATTACCGCTATCCCTACACCCAAGATTTACTTATATGACAAAAACAATTACATCGTAGTAATGCAATATATTGAAGCGGATAATGTTTTAAATCTTTTAATTAAAAAAGATTTGCCAGAAGAAATAATCGAAGAAATATTTACCATCAATTACTACGCTAAATTTGAAAAAATGGTTCTAAACCATCATCCTGATAATTATAAATATGATGGTAAGAAACTATATTATCTTCCATTCGAATTCCAAGAATTTAAAGGTAAAGATACCTTTGCGGAAGAAGGAATCAAGTATTGGTTCTACACTAAAGAATTAGTGAATTATTTAAAAGAAAAAGGCTTGCCATATGATGAAAATCGTATTGGTAATGAATATGCAAGAAATAAGGAAATGGCCTTAATGGCAGTTAAGTATTACTCATGATGAAAAACTTTTATTTAGAAATCAAACACATAGATAAACAAACCGGTGCTAGATATGGTGTTCTTCACACCCCTCACGGAGATGTGGAAGTTCCGATGTTTATGCCCGTTGGTACTTTAGCTACTGTTAAAACATTATCTCCCGAAGAATTAAAAGAAATGGGAGCAGGTATTATTCTCGCCAATACATATCATTTATCTATTCGACCAGGTGCAGATATCGTGCAAAAAGCCGGTGGTTTGCATAAATTTATGAATTATGATGGACCTATCTTAACGGATTCTGGTGGTTTCCAAGTCTTTTCTCTTGCGGAAAAAAGAAAGATTACTGAAGAAGGTGTTCATTTTAAAAATCATCTTAATGGAGACAAACTTTTCTTCTCCCCAGAAATCGCTATTGAGATAGAAGAAAAACTAGGTGCGGATATCATCATGTCTTTTGATGAATGTATTCCTTATCCCGCTACTTATGAATACGCCAAAAGATCCACCGAAAGAACCTTAAGATGGGCTAAAAGAGGATTAGAAGCTCATAAAAGAGAAGATCAAGCTTTATTTGGCATTGTGCAAGGTGGCGATTATGAAGATCTCCGCAAAATGTGTGCCGAAGAATTAGTAAAAATGGACTTCCCTGGATATTCCATTGGTGGTACCTCTATAGGCGAACCCAAAGAAACTTGTTTTGAAATGATTGAGTATTCAGTGAAATATCTCCCGCAAGATAAACCAAGATATCTCATGGGTGTTGGCTCTATCGATTATTTATTAGGTGGTATTGCTCGTGGCATTGATATGTTTGACTGCGTTTTACCAACTAGAATTGCAAGACATGGCACATTAATGACATCCAATGGAAGAGTGAATATCAAAAACGAAAAATATAAAGAAGACTTTACACCTTTAGATCCCAATTGTGATTGCTATTGCTGTAAGAACTACACAAAAGCCTATCTTAGACATTTATATGTCTGTGATGAGACATTTGGTAAAAGGCTTCTCTCTATCCATAATATTCGTTTCTTAATCAAACTTATGGAAGGAGCTAGAGAAGCTATTAAAGAAGACCGTTTTGGTGATTATATGACCGCGACTATGGCGGCTTTTGGTGATGAAAGGGGCTTCTAATGGATATCAATCTATTTGATTTTGCATTGCCTGAAGAATTAATTGCTCAAAAACCATGCGAAAAACGCGACCATTCTCGTTTATTAGCGATTAATCGCGCGACACATACATACGAAGACAAAAACTTTTACGACATCATCGATTATTTAAATCCCGGTGATGTTTTAGTGAGAAATAACACAAAAGTCATTCCTGCTAGATTATTAGGAATTAAAGAAAAGACAGGTGCTCATTGTGAATTGCTTTTACTAAAGCAACTTGATGGTGATAACTGGGAATGTTTAACTAGACCCGCAAAATCACTTAAAGTGGGCGCACGTGTTGATTTTGGTGATGGCAAATTAATTGCCGAATGTATCAAAGAAGAAGACGAAGGACTAAGAGTTTTCAAATTCATCTATCAAGGAATCTTCTTAGAAGTATTAGATCAATTAGGTAAGATGCCACTTCCTCCATACATTAGAGAGCAATTATGCGGCAACGATAGATACCAAACTGTCTACGCCAAATATGAAGGCAGTGCTGCCGCTCCTACAGCAGGATTTCATTTCACCGAAGAATTATTCAAAAAAATAAAAGAAAAAGGCATAGAAGTAGTGGATGTCACTCTTCATATTGGTTTAGGAACATTTAGACCAGTTAAAGTGCAAGACACAAAAGATCATGTCATGCATAGTGAAGTATATGAAATAAGTGAAGAATCCGCTGCTATTTTAAATAAAGCAAAAGAGGAACATAGACGTATTATTGCTATCGGTACTACATCGGTAAGAACCCTAGAAGCCAACTATAATAAATATGGTAAGTTCCAACCTACTAGAGAAGCCACAAATATTTTTATTCAACCTGGTTACGAATATCAAGCCGTGGATGCTATTATTACTAATTTCCATTTACCAAAATCCACTTTGATAATGTTGGTATCTGCTTTTATGGGAAGAGAATTTACTTTAGAAGTTTATAAACACGCCGTTGACAGTAGATACCGTTTCTTCTCATTTGGTGATTCAATGTTTATTTATGGAAAACAATAAGAATTACGAAATATTATTAGAAAAAGAATTGCAAAACCTCGATAAATTAGGTAAAAAGCCCACGCTTTTATTGCATGCTTGCTGTGGCCCTTGCTTTACTATTCCTTATGAAATTATCAAAGGCCATTTTGATATCACTATCATTTTTAATAATTCTAACATCTACCCCAAAGAAGAACATGATCGTCGTTTAGAAGAATTCAAAAGATATATCAAGGAAATCAACGCCGATGTTAAATTCATCGAATTCCCTTATGATAACGCAACCTACAACATTGATTTAGAACCACATGCTTCTGATAGAGAAGGGCAAGAGAGATGTCGCATATGTTTTAAAAAGAGATTGTCACAAGGATTTAAGTATGCTCAAGATCATAACTTTGATTATTTTGGCACCGTTATGACTATTTCTAGATATAAGAACGCTCAAGATATAAATAGAATTGGATATGAATTAGAAAAAGAATATATCCCAGTTAAGTGGTTACCTGCTGATTTTAAGAAAAATAATGGGTATGAAAAGTCATTAATAATAATCAAAGAACACGAGATGTATTTCCAAGAATATTGCGGTTGCAAATACTCTTACGAAGTATATAAAAAGAAGCATCCTGAAATGAAATAAAAAAAGAAGTCGCATAAATGCGGCTTCCTTTTTTATAAGGTTAAAGAACTATTTCTTTTTGCCAATGAAATCGACAGCGGCAGGAGCAATTGCCATAGCACCACCTAAAATAAAGAGGATGCCACCAATAACCCAACCAGCACCAATTTGTAAATCATTACTTGAAAGTAGTGAGCTTTCGTTGGCTGCATAGAATGTAGCTTTGGAAACAAAAGCAAAGATACCAGCAACGACTAATAAACCAACGGCGACGAGGTTTAAAATACCAGCAAATTTTTCTAAGACTGTTACTTTAGCTAATGGTAAAACGATACCAGCAATTAAAATTAATAAAGCAACTAAAGCAAAAATCCAAGCTAATAAGCCAGACCAAGCTAAATTACCAGAAAAATCAGAAGCATTGTCACCGTTTCTAACGCTACCAACACCAAAAATAGCATTCATGCCATCCCAAGCGGTAACGCTCTTTGAACTACCAACTTGAACTGTGAAAGTGGCAACTGGTGTGGCCATTAAAAGAATGAAACCAACTAAAGCTAAAGCAGCAGAGATGATTCCAGCAAATTTGAGTACTTTTTTCATTATATGTTCTTCCTTTCTGCAAAAATTATAAAACAAAAATTACCATTTTTAAATATTAGATAAAAAAAACGAAAAAAAGATAAGAAAAATGGCAAAAATGAACCTAAAAAATACGGTTTTTGCGGACTTTTTGGAATAAAAAACGTGGCATTCCTCGCGCTCATGTCATATGGGCGATGCGCTCCTTGTAACGCAACTTTCATTAAATTTATTTAAAAACGTGTTGACACCCACGTGTGAAGAAGAGTATGATTTGAACGTTGACTGCTCGCGTTGATATGCGAGATTGCTGATACACCCACAGGCGTTGTCATGAAGGTGTCATCAGGTAACTCGCTTGGAGCTGGTAAGTCAAAGCCTGAAAGTGATAGGAGGAAATTCAATTCATGGCAAAAGCAAACAAACTCAGGGTTCGTTTACAAGCATATGATCATGTCGCACTCGATGCCAGTGCCGCCAGAATCGTTGCTGCAGCGAAAAAGACTGGGGCTACCGTTGTGGGTCCCGTTCCGCTTCCCACGGAAATCCAAAAGTTCACCATTTTGAGAGCTGTCCACAAGTATAAAGATGCTCGTGAACAATTCGAAATCAGAACACACAAACGTATCATTGATATCAACAATTGGAAGAAAGAGACATTCGATGCTCTTAAGAACTTAGATCTTCCTGCTGGAGTGGATATTAATGTGAAGATGCTATAAGGAGGTAAGAGTTCATGAAACAAATCGTTGGACGCAAAATGGGCATGACTGAAGTCTTCTCAGAAGATGGCACAATGTACCCAGTAACAGTCGTCGAAGTCTTACCCAATGTCGTTACACAAGTAAAGACAGTCGAAAAAGATGGTTACGCCGCTATTCAAGTTGGTTATGAAGAAAAACGTGAATCCCGCGCTAACAAATGTGAAAAAGGTATCGCTGCTAAAGCTAATACCACTCCACATCAAGTCAGCAAGGAACTCAAAGGTGACGAAATGGCCAATTATCAATTAGGTGACGTTATCAAATGTGACATCTTTGCCAAAGGTGAATTAGTCGATGTTATCGGCACCAGCAAAGGTCACGGTTATTCCGGTGTTATCAAACGTTGGAATGCTACAATCGGTCCAAAAGGACACGGTTCAGGTTATCACAGAGGACAAGGTTCCTTCGCTAACAATGGTCGTTATAACCATGGTGTTATGCCAGGAAAACATATGTCCGGTCATTACGGCAATGAGAGCGCTACAATCTTAAATCTCTCAATCGTCGATGTGAACGCCGAAAAGAATTACATCTTAATTAAGGGTGGTATCCCTGGCGCTAAGAAATCCATCGTGGTTATCAGAAGTGCTGTTAAAGATGTGAAAGCAAAACCCGTCAAGAACTTACTTGACCGCACACCTGCTCCTGTAGAAGCTCCTGTTGAAGAAGCTCCTGTAGAAGAAAAGGCTGAATAGTACGGAAAGGAGAACATAGTTTATGGCAGAAAAGAAAAACATCAGCGTCAAAGTCTATGACATGGCTGGTAATGAAGTTTCCAAAATGAACTTAAGTGCTGAAGTCTTCGGTATTCAAGCTCATATCCAAGCGATGTTCGACGCCGTACAAGTCGAAGAAAGCAACAGACGTCAAGCAACCGCTAAGACAAAAGTCAGACACGAAGTCAGCGGTGGTGGCAAAAAGCCATGGCGTCAAAAAGGCACAGGCCGCGCCCGTGCTGGTACCACAAGATCCCCAATCTGGGTCGGTGGTGGAACGGTCTTCGGACCAGTTGGAAATCAAAACTACAAGATTTCCCAAAATAAGAAAGAACACAAATTAGCTCTTAAGAGTGCATTATCCTTAAAAGCGAAAGAAAGCTTAATCGTTGTTAACGAAATCAAATTCGCCGAAAAGAAGACCAAATTATTCGTTGAAATGCTCGATGCATTGAAAGCTGGTAACAAAGTCTTAATGGTGGTTAACGAAATCGATGAAAACACCTTCGCCGCTTGCCGTAACGTTGGCTATGCCAAAGTTGTCAGCAGCAATAATGTCAGTGTCCGCGACTTATTAGACGTCGACACCCTCATCATGAGCCAAGAAAGTGTGAAAACAGTTGAGGAGGCATTGAAGTAATATGGCCAAGAAGAAATCTGAAGCAGTTGCTTCAAAATTCGCTAAACCCACTGAAAAAGATTTCTCCGTCATTCTTGAACCAAGAATTACTGAAAAATCCATGGATCTTATGCAAAACCAAAATAAGATCACAGTGAAAGTGCTCCCTTCCGCTAATAAGACCGAAATCAAATTAGCCGTCGAAAGAATTTTCCAAGTTAAAGTTGAAGACGTCAAAGTTAGCAACGTGAGAGCCAAATCCACAACCAGAGGCACCCGTTATCAAGGTAAGATCTCTGGATATAAGAAAGCCGTTGTGACTATCGCTGAAGGCGAAGCCATCGACTTATTCAAGGAATAAGAAAAGTTCAATTATTCCAAATTATAGGAGGCAAAAGTAATGTCAATTAGAACTTATAAGCCTACGACACCAAGCCGTAGAGCCATGACAAACTCGACATTCGGTGAAATCACTACAAATACTCCTGAGAAAAGCTTATTAGTCAGTTTATCCAAATCTGGCGGTAGAAATAACCAAGGTAAAATTACCTGCCGTCACATTGGTGGAGGTCACAAACGCA
>JAEEGL013976535.1_pt1 | contig 16943 bp, 18 predicted proteins | sample 9134231 | NCBI WGS metagenome assembly JAEEGL01 (sample SAMN16246548, study PRJNA631951) | gut metagenome | biome: gut microbiome; feature: rumen; material: fiber-attached | host: Bos | place: Iran: Karaj | collected 2018-10
CACTTGGCGGAAGCAATCCTGCTCCGATTTGGCTACAAATTGGCACACGCCGCTTTTTTCGCTATGCGGGCGGCTGCCGCCCAGAGAATCAAAATCCACTTCCTCGCCGGTGGCGGCTTTGACGGCTCCCGGGCCGGTAATAAACATATGGCTAATGCCATCCACCATAAAGATAAAATCTGTCAGTGCCGGGGAATACGCCGCCCCGCCCGCACAAGGGCCCAAAATTACGGAAATTTGCGGTACCACACCGGAGGCCTTGACGTTGCGGTAGAAAATTTCGCCAAATCCGTTTAAACTGTCTACCCCTTCTTGGATACGCGCCCCGCCGGAATCAAATAAACCGATAATCGGGATTTTGGCCTCTATGGCCTTGTCCATGATATCGGCGATTTTACGGGCGTGCGCCAAACCGAGCGAACCGCCCAGTTGGGTAAAATCCTGCGCAAATAACGCCACTTCGCGCCCGTTGATACGGCCAAATCCCGTCACTACGCCATCTCCTTTGATGTGCTTTTCTTTCACACCAAAGTCCGTACACGCACTTTCCAATAAACTTTGAATTTCTATAAAACTGTCTTTATCTACCAGGTAAGAGATACGTTCGCGTGCCGTCATTTTGCCCTTATCTTTTTGGGCTTTGATGCGGGCCTCGCCTGCCCCCTTTAACGCATCTTGGGAAATTTGTCTGAATTTTACAAGGCCGGCCGGGGCCGGTTCGTTGGACGGTTTATCCAGCCGCGGGTCTTCAAAAAGTTCTATCATATTCCCTCCGTTTCGTATATGTATATTTTACTAAATAAACGGCCCGCAGCGCGCAAGAGGACCATAAAAATCAGCGGTCCGCCAAACAGACCGCTGATATCCCTACACAATAAAAAGTTTAATCCGTTGTACAATCGTTATCAGACGCCATCAATGTAAAAGTAACCGCTGCCGGCAGACCACATACATACGCAAGTATACATTTTTTCACCGGTATACTACCACCACTACTGACAGCCCGCCTCGCATAGCGTTTTACCCATGCAAGTTGGCAAGTATGTTGCATCATCCCACCGCCGCCAGGAGAACTTGGTGGAAAGATGTCGATGGTGTGTCCCAATAAATTAAACCCATTGACAGACGACTGAACGAAAGGATTCCCTGCAAGCAGCTGTTGTATATTCTGAGTCCTATAAGGGCTAGGAGTACCAGTCGTGTTGGAATCCCCCTCAACCATCAAGGTACCAGCCACTAGAGTATCCGCAGATACGTGTATCCGCTGATCGCTCCCCCCGTCAAATTGGCCCAAAGACGTAATGAACGAATCTCCATTGAACACCCGCATTTTGCTGTTGGGGAACATCTGTACGCTAGGCCCCGCATATACTGGACTCGCCGAGGAGGCGGAAGCATTCCAATCGGGTACGTTGTTTTTCCCCGGAACACTTGGCCAGCTCGGTTTCATAAAGACTGTGTCTTGCATGTCCACTGTTACAACCACATTGTCTGGCCATGCATTAGTACCCGGCGGGAGATTCGTAGTCACCGTAGGAATTACAAAAGACGGCTGGGCCGGTGCATTCGTACCTGCTGGCCTATAGGTCATATCCACCCGACCGCCACGCGAGTCGCTACGAATGGACAAGTTGCCGCCATCATATACTTCCAACCCGCCGGCCAAATTGGCATTACTGGCAACCTTGAGGACCTCATACATTCCCAAACGCGACGGATTATAAGTAACTTCCGATACTAACTCCGCACTTGCGGGCAGTGCGCACCCCAACAACAATAACACACAAAATTTCTTCATAAGCAACTCCTATGCGAGGGGCAGAGTCCCCCCCTTTTATAAGTGTACAAGATGATAAGCAAAAAAACAAGCCCTTTTTTCAACAGGATGGGCTAACCAAACGGCACGCTCCTTTTTTGCTAAAATATAGAGAAAATATCCCCAGAAGTAACACTATGGATACCACTAAAAATCCGTTTAAATGCAAAAAACTGGCTCCGCTATTGGTGCGTTTTTCCGCACCGGCCGTGGCAGGCATGTTTGCCAATGCTCTGTATAACATCATTTCCCGCATTTATGTCGGGCAAGACGTCGGTGCGACAGGATTGGCGGGTATTACTTTATTGTTCCCGTTAGGACTTATCTACATGGGCTTTAGCGCGCTCATCGGGGTAGGCAGTAATGCCTTGTTTTCCATCCGCTTGGGAGAAAAACAAACCGAAGAAGCCCGCCGTATTTTGGGCAACGGTTTTATTTTACTGACAATTGTTTCTACCGTACTGACCATACTCAGTTACGCCTTCCTGGACCCGATTTTAATTTTGCTCGGGGCCGATACGGAAGTATTACCGCTGGCGCGGGCATACGCAGAAGTCGTGTTCCCGGGCTATTTGCTTTTTGGCATCGGGGCAGGGATGAATCACTTTATCCGTTCTTCGGGCCGTCCCAAAACCGCCATGGCTACGCAACTGATTGGGGCCTTTATCAATTTGATTTTCGGCCCGCTGTTCATTTTTTCTTTTCATTGGGGCATACGCGGTGCGGCAGCCGCTACCGTGCTGGGGCAAGGGATTTCGTTTCTGTGGGTGATGTGGTTTTTTCTGCGCGGCAAAACGCTTTACCGCTTGCGGTTAAACTACTGTAAACTCAAGAAGCGTATTGTGCTGGGATGTATGGCCATTGGGTTTTCCCAATTTGCGTTTCAACTGGCGTCCAGCGCCCTGAATTTTATTTTGAACCACGCCCTACTGAAATACGGCGGGAATTTAGCGGTATCTGCCATGGGTATCGCTGTCAGCGTCAACACCCTCATCCTGATGCCGCTACTCGGCATTTCCCAAGGGGCGCAACCGCTTATCGGCTACAATTACGGGGCGCGCAAATATAAAACGTCCATTCAAACGCTTAAGATGGCACTGCGTTGGGGAATCTGGATTACAACGGTCGGCTTTGTGTTCATAGAGGTATTTGCCGTACCGATTGCTTCCGTTTTTAATAACAACGATACTGCCCTGGTTGCCCTGGCTTCGCGTGTGATACGCATTTTGAATATTTTACTGCCCATCTTGCCTCTACAAGTGATGGCTACCAGTTTCTTTCAAGCCATTAACCAACCGGTAAAAGCCGCATTTTTGAGTTTATCACGCCAAGTTTTGCTTGTGATTCCGCTGGTGTTTATCCTGCCGATTTTTTGGAAACTGGACGGCGTACTCTATGCGCCGGTCCTGGCGGATTTTGTGGCCACTTTATTGGCGATGTATCTGTTACACCGGTTCTTTGCCCAACACGGACTCACATTATTTTTAAAGAAAAAATAAAGCGCTACCTTTCGTGAGCCCACGCTTGACACAACTTACGTTGCAAAGCGGAAGCTTCAGCGTATAAGGTGCAAGACCGTGTTCCTTCCAACGTGATTGTCAATACGTACCGATGTCCGGATGGCTTTCTTTGGGCCAATGCAATATACCGCTGATCTCCCGCGTGATTGCTCGCCGTGAACACAAAATTTTCCCCCCCGCGGGCAGGAATGCCGGAATAATTTACTTCCGACAGGGGATAATCTATGTCCAAATCATTGATATCCCGCGTAAAATGACCGTTAGCCATGCGGTAGCGCTCATTGGCTTTGGCGATAGCTTCCACAACCAAAGAACCTTCCGCTATCCGGCTTTTTTCCACAGCTCTTTGATATTGTGGCAGGGCCACAGCGGCCAAAATGCCAATAATGAGAACAACCACTAATAACTCAACAAGAGTAAACGCTCCGTTCCGTTTCATCAATGTATCTCTTCCTCAACGAAAAGCAGGAAAAAGCAAATGGGAATAAACATTTCTTTAATAACTAAACTCACCTTTTTCATATACAGTAACAGTCGTACCGTTTTTGAGTTTAGCCGTTACACGTTTATCTTCGGTGTTGATAAGATCCCAATGTAACGAAGAATCATTAAAGCCCAGTTTCTTTTTAAATTCCTTCGTCATATCGCTTTGCGGGCCGGTGTATGTATCGGCGTAACTGGCACCGACGGCTACGTGGCAGTTGCCGTATTTACCGCCAAAATTTTCGTCGTACAAAATATCGGCCATGAATTTGGTAATTTTGGAAAATCGCCGGTCCGTGAGCGAAAACTCGCCGATTTGGCTGGCGCCGCGGTCCATAGCCAACATCTTGCGCACAAACTCGCCGCCCTTTTCGGCATCGGCTTTGACAACACGGCCTTTTTTAAATTCCAAGCGAACGCCCTTGACGTAGTTACCACTGCGGTAGGAAGACAAATCGGCAAAATAAACGCCTTTCGTACCACGCCAATCGGGCGAGGTAAAAATTTCAAACGACGGCACATTGCACCCGCCTCCGGCAATAAACTTTCGCTTTTCGCCGACCAACACTTCAAAATCCATGTGTGCCGATTCAATGTGCAAAGTATCTATCGGCAAAGAAGAAAGCCACGCACCGATTTCATTAATTTGTTTCGTTACTTCTTTCCATTTTTTAACGGGATCTTTTTCATTTAAAAAGCACGCCCGCACGATTTGATTGGCATATTCTTTGGCGGAAAGTCCGGCGCGCTTGGCCAGTTCTTCCGTCGGGTAGTTGCAAAGCGTCCAGGAAAATTGCCCGGCTTGTTCGCGCACATCCAAAATTTCGCGCAACGGTTTGCGCGCTACGGCAGCGGCGGCAATGGCCGAAGGATTTACGTCTTTCAAATGCGTTAAATCTTGCGGGGCGTGCAGGGCAATAAGGCCGTTCAGCCCGTTTTGAAATTCTTTCTCGCCGGGAGCCAGAAAAGCAAGTTGTTTTCTATCGGCCAGCATATAGAAATCTTTTGCCATCGGCTCAGGTGCTTGTACACGTAGTACCGGATGCAGACGGCGTGTAAGTAATTGTTTATAAATCTGTTCGGCCAACGGCAAGGCCCCTATGTCCGTGCGGAGCAATACCACATCATAGGGTTTGAATTTCCCGTTGCGGCGCGCGGCATGCAAAGCCCAAATCATCACTTGGGCATATTTTTCCAGTTGTGTGTTAGTCAGTAACATTTTGTTCCCCCTTTTCTCTTATAATGTTATAATACAAAAAAAGGACCTTTCGTATGAAAAAATTACTTTGGGCGATTGTTTTATTTTTGCCGGCCGGACTTGCGTGGGCGGATGTTTCCCCCAAACCGGAAATGGAATTTTCATTTATTTACAATACCGAAAAGAAGCCGCTTATTGACCCACTGCATAGCGAACAAATCCAGTGTCAAGACAACCAATGTCTGGAAAGTAAGCCGTTGGGACATTACGGGCTGCAAAAATTGTATTGCTCGGCAGGCAGTTGTTTTTCCGTAGCGTATGAGTATGCCGACTTTCAAAAGTTGCTCATTTCTTTTGAAGACGGTACCCGGCGTGAAAGCAACATCTTTCCTGCCGCGCACAAACTACGCGCCCGTTACAACGTGTATGTAAACGAAGATACGCTAAGCGTAGAGCCTTCCAGCGTAACGCCGGATCTGGCCGCTTGGGCACGGACGGATGCGTTGTTCTCGCTTCTGTTGGTACTGATATTGGAATTGGTAGCCGCGGTGGCGTATTTAATGTACACGCAAAAAAGTTTTACTATTTTGTATAGCGTGGTGATAGCCAACGTACTAACGATGGGAATTTCGTGGGTGCTCTTGGCCTGGTATGCGTCGGACACGGCTTTCTTGTGGGTATTTTATGTCATTGCCGAGATGTTGATTATACGGCTCATGAATATCAAAAAACTATCCCTTCAAGATGCTTTCACGTTAAGTGTAGCCATGAACGTTACCAGTTACTCCATCGGTATGATTTTCTCGTTTTGGTTGGCAGAACTGATTTTTTAGGAGCTCATTATGTTTGTTAAGATTTCCGATGGACATCCGTTCGCCCAGGGGATCTTTTTAATGCTATAATACGACAAGAACTCCCAAAACTCTACCAATACATATACGGCGGACTTCCTCCGGGAGCAAATCCAAAACCAGTTGGACTACGGTTGTATGTTACGTATGCCGGAGAAGATACGAAACGGAATCGGCTTAATCGGTTTATTATTTTTATTACTGCCCCTGGGCTATTGGCTACGTAACGCTGCACCTATTGCAGGTTATTTTTGGCTTTGGGAATTTCTTTTATTACTCCCTACGCTGTTTTTTGGCATGACTTATTACCGGGAAATCCGCCTGGCCCGGCAATTAAAACAACTGCGCCGGGAAAAGGAACGCGCGTTGCAGCAACTGGCTTCTATCCTGCAAAAACAAACAATCCGATCGATAGCAGCCAACTCCCTCGCAACTACTAAAAGCAGGGACCCGTTTGGGGGAAAAATGCTATAGTACAATAAGTACGTTACGGGGGCACCATGCGAATTAAATTACCCAGGCAAGAACCCGTTTGGGAAGTTGCTTTCTGTTTGATGGGAGTTGGCTTTTCCCTGATTGCTGTATTTACCTACCACGACACGCAGGATCTTTTCGTTCCCGTATTTTTGAGCGGTGTAGCTACCACGTGCTTTTTGCCTATTTTGATTAAATTGGTAAGACGGTGTATCTTTCACGTAAAACCAATCGGGCAATATACCCAACTAAACTTTACCGAAACGGACGTGTTTATAGAGAATTCAGACCCCCTGCTAAACCGCGTTTTCCCTTACGATAAAACACAAATTTCCTTTGTGTTTAAGACGGGCCTTCGAAACACTGGCGACAATTACACAGATGATTTACTGGGAATTCCCTACATTAAACACATTACCTTAACTTTCACACAAGACGAAATCTGTACGCTTGAAATACATGGGAATTGGCCCCTGACTTCTACTTTCATAAATCAACTATTAGACCAAATACAACATTTTGAAAAATATAATATTATCGTGACGCCGCAAATGGATGAAAATAACAAGCACGAGCAAACTCTCGCCGCGTTCGTTCGCGAACAAATCCAAATTTATTTGAACGGCGGGAAAATGTTGATTATACCACCGCTAAAAAGTGCCCGCACCCTGTACGATATGGCGTTACTCCAAAGAGAACAACAAGCATGGGAGGCCGAAGAAGTGTATCTGAAAGAGGCATCGGCCACCGCCAAGAACCCCTCTTCAAAATAACTCCAGCGACACGGCCATTACCGCCATACCCGCCACTGCTCCGCCGATAACGTGGTGTCCTTCTCCGTATTCGTGCGCGGTGGGAATAAGTTCATCCAGCGCGATATACACCATAATCCCGGCAATAACGGCAAACAAAATGCCAAAAATATTTTCGTGTAAAAATTGCCGTAATACTAAAAATCCGACAAGTGCCCCCACCGGCTCGGCCAGTCCGGAAAGCGCACTGTACAAAAACGCTTTTCGGCGGTTGCCTGTAGCGTGGAAAATAGGCAACGCCACCGCTATTCCTTCCAGAATATTATGCAACGCTACCGCCAACGCCACACTGCCGCCAAGGGCCGGACTATCCAGTGCCGCCATAAACGTAGCCAGACCTTCGGGGAAATTATGTATGGTGAGAGCCAAAGCCGTGAACAATCCCAATCTTTTGAGTTTATCAGCCGGATCCAGCGTGCGCATTTCCACGTGGTGGGAAGGCAAGAAGTAATCAACCGCTCCCGCCACAAAAATCCCGCCAAAAAACAACCCCGTGCTTAACCACGCCCCGTGCGGATACATCTGCAACACGTTTTGGGCCTGTGGCAATAATTCCATAAACGATACATAAATCATCACGCCGGCCGATAGGCCAAGCCCAACGGCCAGCGTTGCCAAATTTTCTTTTTTAATCGCAAAAGACAGCACGCCACCCACTGCCGTAGCCGCCCCCGCCAAGGCACTGAGTCCTAACGCGATCCATACGGAAGTTGTCATACCTCATCGTATCAAAAACACACCCCATTTCCTCGCGCAAAAAAACATTAGTTCCCACCCGGTAAAAAGTTATAATACATATATATGTCTGCCGAACAAAATCCCATTATTTTAACGGACGAATTTAAAGATGCCTTGGCCCTGTTAGAGGCCAAACCCGCCATTCAGCCGCTTATTTTTATTACGGGACGCGCGGGCACCGGTAAAACCACCCTGCTTAAATACTTTGCCCAACATACCGCGCAAAATACGGTGGTTTTGGCCACCACGGGGTTAGCCGCCATTAATGTCCGCGGGCAAACAGTTCATTCTTTCTTTCGTCTAAAACCGGGTAATTTATTAGACCCGGCCAACCTGCGCCGTTTGCCGCGCAAAACCGTGGAGGCCTTTGACACACTCATTATTGATGAGGCCTCTATGCTCCGCGCGGATTTATTAGACGCTTTGGATTACATCTTACAACTTTCCGCCCATAGTGATTTGCCGTTCGGTGGCAAAAAAGTTATTTTGTTTGGCGATTTATTCCAACTGCCCCCCGTGGAAGAAAAAGAAACCGGCGGGCTATTTGATCTCTTCCGCGAGCATTATGCCAGCCCGTACTTTTTTGAAGCGCATGTATTAAAACAAATGCCACTGGAAGTATTTGAACTCAAACGTATTTTCCGCCAGAAAGCCGACCCGGATTTTGCCCACCTGCTCAACCTGATTCGCGAAGGGCAAGTCACCCAGCCGCAACTGGACAGTTTACTCAACACGCATAAAACCCCGGAAGTGCCGGAGCAGTTTGAGAATTGTATTATTTTATCCCCCACTAACCGCGAAGCCGCTTGGCGCAATTTACACTACCTTTCGCGTTTGCCGGGGCCGGAATTTACTTATACGGCCTACCGGGATGAAGGATTTAATCCTAAAATTACACCGGCAGAACCGGAATTGAAACTGAAAAAGGGTGCCAAAATTATGATGCTCACCAATACGGATGATTGGGTAAACGGGGACATTGGCACCGTGCACGATTTGGGCGAAAATTTTATCCGGATTGAACTGAAAGGGTGTGTGTATCAAGTAGCGCCGCACGTGTGGGAAGACGTACGTTACGAGTTAAACCCTCTCACCCAAAAGTTAGAGCCGAAAGTAAAAGGATTCTTCAAGCAATACCCGCTCAAATTAGCGTGGGCCATTACGATTCACAAATCACAAGGGCTAACGTTTGATAACATCTATTTGGACATCGGGCGCGGTGCGTTTGCCCCGGGGCAAACGTATGTGGCCTTGAGCCGTTGCCGCACGCTTAGCGGCGTGCATTTAAAAAAGGATATCTCTGTGCAAGATATCCTGTGTGATAAACGCGTCAAACAATTTTTTGATTACGTCCGCGGGGAAAAGTAATTATCAAAGAAAAAGTAACAAGAATATCATGGTATCTAAAAACAAGGATACCCCTATTATGACTATTATTGCTTTTACTATATGCAAACTCCCCACCTGTTTAGCCACAGAGGGATTTTGGGGGTCAATGTACACTTTCCTAGGCGCGCCGATAGGAGAGGGCGTGTAGTGGAAGTCCGACGGGTCCGCGTCCGCTTGGTACATTTGCCCGTCAAATTCATACTCCACTACATCAAAGTAGTAACTCCCAACCTGTTTACAAGAACAGACCCGTCCTTGTCGGACCCATAACCCCCGCCGTATCTTCACTTTTCTAATAATATCCCAAATGATGCCTACTACCATTAGCAATTGCATAAATCCCGCAAAACAAGCCAGTGCCACATTCCCCCCCAACACCATGGGACCTATGGTCAACAGCAGGACAAAAGGTGTCATAATCACCACAGCAATAAGTATACGCCACTTGAAATCTTTATTCTCTTCCATCTTGTTTCATCTTTTCACATTTAATGAAATTTATCGGCTAATACTATCACGCCCCACAATACCAGCCCCGCCACCATAAATACAACCCCAAACCATCCGCCGGAACGAACCCGTGCATGTTGCAGGTTTTGCGGGTCAATACCTACTTCGCGCGGGGTTCCCATTTTGGGCTTAAACGGCATACCGACTGTTCCACTAACCGTATAGGTCTGGCCATCCACTTCATAGGAAATTACCTCCACATAGGTAGTACCGCCTTTAGCACCTCGCCGTTCTTCGTAGGAAGTAACACGCCCCGGCACTATAATCGCCCGGCGGAAAAATTCGTAGTGATACAAGAATAGAAACCACCCCAGGCCAAAAAACGCACACCCCATTAACCACATAAAGATAATGACCGGGTATTGTTTGAGCGTCAGAGGCATTAATTTTTCCAACCACGGCCACATCCGCACGCGCGCTTGACTGGGGTTTGCGGGATTGACAGCCACCTCACGCACGCGGCCCATTTTAGGATATCTGCTAGATGCAAAGCCACGCGCAAACCGGTGTGTTTGTCCGTTTAATTCAAACGAAATCACTTCGGCATACGTAGTTCCGCCCTTACTGGTGCTCCTGCGTGCTGCATCTACCACCGTTCCGGACACAATAACTTCGTTTGCGGTAACTTTATTTTGGTGGATAGATATACCTATTCCAAGCACCGTGAAAATAATTAAAACATAGAAAAATATCCATTTTTTCATTTTAATGTTCCTCTAGTATCTTTGACTCAGCTGTCCTCTCTTGCAACGTGCATTGCAAAGATAACAATTGTTCATCGTTAGGCTTTCGCACTTTTTTCGGGAAACCCCACACCGCTAGTATCACCAGCCCCCCAATTAAAAACAAGCTTCTAAAATAATACCCAAGCCATTGTTGCGGGCACAACAATATACCTCCGCCACCAACCATTAAATAATTGATTAATGTATTCCACAAGCGGGCACGCAACAAACGGATTGTGTCACTCCCCGGTTCAATACCTAACGGACACTCTTGACCAATTTTCGGCTCCGTCAAAAAAGTAACCACCGTATATTTGGGTTTGCCATCTAAGAAAAACCCCAACGTCGTCTCATAAGTTATATCGCGGCCACGCCTCACGCAACGATACCGTATCACGAGTCCCACTAGTAGAAATAAGTGACGACAAAACTCATATCGCCTAGCGCGCAGAAACCACCCTATCCCCAACAAAAATCCTCCCACGACTATACGAAATACCCCTTGTTCGATGGTTACTTCCTCGGCCAAAAACATCTCCGCCAGTACGCCCGCTAGAATCAACAAACTTATTATTTGTACATATTCCAGGACATATTTCTTCATTTTAATATTCCTTGTTTTTAAATGACTATTATAGTTATTTTAAACTGTTTTCAAAAGAGGTAAAAAAATAATCGCTCACCAACCGGGCCTGTTGGCGATGTTGCTCGTCGTGGTAAGGGTCATCCACTCCGGCTGTTAAAAACCCGGCTTTTTTAGCCGTCTGCAACGCATACAACGCATCTTCTACCACCAAAGTGCGTGTTTTTTGCGTTCCCAACCGCTCCAAGGCTGCTTCGTATACTTGGGGTGAACTTTTCCCTACCCCCACTTCGTCGCAGGTAATGATAAAATCTACATAGTTCAATAACCCCAGCCGTTCAAATGCCTGCACAGCCAGCTCTTTATCCGACGCCGTCGCCACGCTGATTTTAATGCCTTGTTTCTGTAGTTTTTGCAATAATTCCCGCACCCCCGGCTTGGGCGAAATATCCGTCAAATAACGTTGCCGGACCTGTTGCAAAGTTCCCTCAAGTAATTCCTCGGGCGTTTGCGGTAGATTAAATTTTTCACGGATGTAACGGGCCCCACCGATAAGTGACATTTGCTTAATTTCTTGTTCCACCGTTTCCGGCAATTCAATTCCATAAGTTTGCAACAGGTACTTAGCGGCAGCCCGGTCCCACGCCGGCAACGAATCCAACAACGTGCCGTCCATATCAAAAATAACGGCATCAATACGGTCTTTTTGCGGAAAAACCGAACGCCGGGAAGGGATTTCCCGCGCTTGTACACGCGCCGCTGCTCGGTAAACATCTCTTTCGGGTACAATAGATACGGGGAAATGGAGGTACGTTTCCGGCGAAACAGATTTTTTCTCCCGTTTTTTATAAGGGGAAAACGACGACACGGCTTTTAGACCGTACCGGCCAGTCTGCTCAATGAGCCCTTGTGTCTTGGCTTCGTAGCGCAGCAAAACCCGACTGCCTCTTCTAAATGCCACTACTATCTGGGCTTCAGCTGTTATCCCTAAAAAACATAGGATTATAACCAATGCCAACACTTGATGAAATCTTCTTAAACCAAACATATTTATATTTTACTTAATTCCTTTTCATAAAAAACTATTCCCGCGCAATTGCTTGACTTAGAACCGATTGCAATTGCTACAATGTAAAGAGAGTCGGATTGCCGATGCCATTGCGCAATAATTATTGGAACAGGAGTGTACATTATGAAAAAGGTTCTTATCATTTCAGCTAGCCCGCGCCGCGGCGGGAACTGCGACATTTTGTGCAGTCAATTTGAAAAAGGAGCGCGTGAAGCCGGACATCAAGTTGAAACCGTTTATTTGCAAAACCAGAAAATCGGTGGTTGTTTGGGATGTGGCGGATGCTATCCTAGCCGTACCTGTGTACAACAAGACGGTATGGCTCCCCTGCTGGATAAATTAGTGGTTGCGGATGTAATTGTGTTGGCAACACCGGTTTATTTTTATTCTATGAGTGGCCAGTTAAAAACATTTATTGACCGCACCGTTCCCCGCTACACGGAACTGACTAACAAAGATTTTTATTTCATTTTAACCGCCGCCGACACCGACCGCGAAAACCTTAAACGTACGGTAGAATCCTTGCGCGGATTTACCGAAGATTGCTTGGAAAATTCTCATGAAAAAGGCATTATCTACGGTGTAGGAGCTTTACAAAAAGGCGAAATTGTGGGAACCCCCGCCTTTAAAGAGGCCTATCTGGCAGGCAAAAATTGCTAACCCTATGAATAATTTTAAAAATAATTTCATCATGTTGTTGTGCCTGGTTGTTGCCGGGGCAGCAATTATCAAAGTAACGTGGGACAACGCTCCCGGAGGCCCGTTTAACCCACGGAAAGCGTGGGAAACCTGGAAACGCGAACACGCCTCTTCCCAACCGGTTACTACTTCGTCAGCAAAAAAACAACAGGTTCAACGGCGTCCTGTGGTTACGCTCTCTTCCACTTCCGGGCCGATAGATGTTAACCCACTAATTTCCTTAAGTGGCAAAACCCGTAAAGAAATTTTTGAAATTCGCAAATTATTTGTACAAGAGTCTATTTTTCATATCCCGGGTTATACCCCTTCCTACGAAGTGTACGGTCAAATAGAGGACCGCAAACCGTGGATTGCCACGACGTTATGTTACCGCCGCAATGAGCCCTTTCCAACGCAAGGCCCTTCCGAAGAAACCCGGTTTATTAACAATCCGGCTGTACTTATTGGATTGGAGTCCGATCTGCTTGTATTGGACCCGCAAGACGCCCACTTGCTAAACAAACCTTACTGCACTTCGCCGGCTGCCAATTATATTCCTAAAAAAATTTATTACGACGCCGAGGAGAAAGAAATCACAGTTACCTATCCTAAACCGGTTTTTTTCAGCAAGTCCTTTACGGATTTCTTCTCCTTTAACGGAAAGAATGCACGGGATTTGGGATATGATTACGCGTATCTAGATTTATCCCGTTCACGCACACAAGCCAAATTTGCCCAGCCGGACAACATCACTAACCGCGTTTACAAGTTCCAAGATCTCTTTCATACTGGCGGAAGGTGCCAGGTGCCGGGCGGGTGCAACAACGGTTCCCCCAATCAACCGGAACTGAATTTCAATGAAAATTTTCAAGCGCGGCAAAAACAAGTTTTCTATTTTAAATTATGGCGCAAACGCCCCGCTTCGCCGGAAGATCCCGCTGATATTTACGAGAAAATGGTATTTGAATAGTCCACCCGCAAATTTGCTATACTGGTATTACTGCAAACTATATAGTTTATTGTAAAATTATGATAATACTATCCCAAAAAGGGTTTACCCTCATAGAATTATTGGTCGTTGTACTAATCATCGGCATTTTGGCAAGCATTGCGTGGCCACAATACCAAAAAGCGGCGGACAAAACAAAATTTATCCAAGCAATGACCATGCACCAGAAAGTCTATGAAGCCCAACAAGTATTTCGTCTAGCCAATGGGAGCTATGCCACTACCTGGGGAGAACTGGCTGATTTGAATTTACCAACTCCGACACGGGGCGGTGGAGATACAGATACCTATGTTTGGTGGAATGGGTGGTATTGTATGTTAGCCTTACCTTCCGGTGGAAGCCCGTATGGGATGTGTGCGGTCAATTATCCAGGAGGCCGGGCCGGGGTCCTATCGTATTGGCACAGTTCTTCAAAAAGTTGTTATGCCTCCCAGGCCTCTCCACGAGCACAACAGGTATGCGAAAGCGTTACCGGAAAAGAAACACGAGTAATTAACGGCACTGATTACATATATTCTTTTTAACAGTTAAGTGGTAAACCGGGAAAGATTAATCCTAGTTGGGAGCCGTAGCAGACAACTGCACGGCTAACTTCTTGAATGCTTGACCGCGGTGGCTGATTTTGTTTTTTTGTGCTTCGGTTAGTTCGGCTAGAGTTTGTGTAGTTCCGGCGATAATAAATAGCGGATCATATCCAAAACCGTTTGTCCCGCGGTAACCAAAACCAACAAACCCCTCCAACACTCCCTCAAAGGTACGAACATCCCCTTGCGGGGTTGCCAAACAAGCCACCGTACGAAAGCGGGCCTTGCGTTGCGGTAACAGCTTGCCTTCCAACGCGTTTAATAACTTGCGGTTATTCTCGTCTGCATCCACATCTTCACCGGCATAACGGGCGGTATGCACACCGGGGGCCCCGTTCAAGGCCTCCACTTCCAAACCCGTATCGTCGGACACCGTTATCAAGCCCGTCTGCTTGGCGGCATAACAGGCCTTGAGAGCGGCATTTTCTTCCAACGTTTTTCCCGTTTCCGGCGGAAGGTGCAACTGAGGAAAATCGGAAATACTTACATATTGCAACGGGGCCCCCGCGCGCAATTTAGCCGGCAAGAGAGCCGTCAACTCGCGCAATTTATGCGGATTCCCCGTTGCAATTAAAATCTTCATATAAACTTACTTGCCTAACTTAACAACTTCGTCAATAATGTTTAATCCAATAATATAGGCCTTAAACATATCTTCTTCGCTGAGCCATTCGGTTGGCGCATGCGGATTGTTCTGGCCCGTGAAAATGGTGTAAGCCCCTACCAATCCTTTGGTCACAAACATAGAAGCCGTTGTGCCGGCACGCACGGTAACTTCGTTTATCGGCACACCTGCTTGCGCAAAAGCCGCACGGACTACTTCCTGCGTTCTGGGATGGGCAACTTCGGCCACGTTACGATAGTTGCACACCAATTTGGTTTCGGCTTTTACACCGCAAAGTTTAGCAATATCTTGCGCGGCTTGGTCGGCCATTTTTACCCACGCTTGGAGTTCTGCTTCGCTGAAACTGCGTAATCGGAAATCTTCTGTCTTTTTGTAGTAGTTGCCTTCTTCATTGTAAATGGCATGATGGGGTTCAGCATACCCTTTTTCCGAAGTGTAGTTCGGTAACGGCAGCGAATTGTTCGGATCAATGGAACACACTTTTTCAATGAACAAAGACATGGGATATTCTACATTGCGGTATCCATTGGTCGCAGCGTGCATCTGGTGACCGCCTTTGCCGATAAAAGTACAAAAATATTGGTATGCGTTAAAATTCCCTATCATCACTTCGCCGCCGGTTTCTCCGTCAAAATCATAGGCAATTTCCGGGCGGTACGGAGTTTCATCCACATATTCGGCAGCCCGACCGACGTCCTCGTTGGGAGCTAAAATAATTTGAATTTGTCCGTGTGGTTTGTTGGGGTTATCGGCAATGGTTTGCAAGATCGTCATTAAAATAGCCACACCGGATTTGTCATCTGCGCTGAGCAAGGTGGAGCCGTCTGACGTTACAACCGTCTTGCCAATTTGGGTTTTTAAATAAGCCCCCTCAGCCGTTTCCGGATCAATGACCTGGGTTTCCCCTTTATACGGTTGCGGCAAGACAATCGGCCCGCCCTGGTAATTGGTAATTACTTGCGGATTAATACCTTCGGCCTTGGAATCGGGCGTTACGTCGTAATGCGCACTGAAACCGAGTACCGGCACCGCCCACGCTATATTGGAGGGAATATTCACAAAAACGTAGTGATGTTCGGACTTATACATCTCACTACCCTCCGGCAAACCCATGGCCATAATTTCCTTAAGCAATTGGTTGGCCATTTCTATTTGACCCGGCGTGATATCCTTATCATACTGGCTTTGACTTTCCTGTTTAATGTACTTTAGAAAACGTTGCAATAAGGCCGGACGGTATTGTTTGGCCAGTTTTTCATTATTGGGGCCCTTCCTTCTCGCCCCGGATAATTGAGTCGTGGCAACAGCCCGTTCAAGCGCATAAGATAAAGAATCCGCATTGGAGCCGGCCCATACAGCGGCCGGGAATAATCCTACTGATAACAAGGTAAACAATAAAACAACTTTCTTTTTCATTTCTTTCTCCCACGAAATTAGATATACAACACGTCTTTATTGTAGTAATCTATGCGCTACACCGCAAGGGCCAAAAGACCTACTTTTCATCTAGGACCTTTTGACAGATTCCCGGCAAGTCTATTTTAACAGCCACTATAAGGCAGAAGGGCTATCCGGCCAAGCGGTCAGTATCCGCATAACTGTCCGCAACGAGGCTTCCATCGCGTCCACATCTGCATATTCTAACAGCGTGCCCGCATGATAATATCCGGTAAATATTCCCGGCGCCGGCAAGCCATGCTCGGTCAGACGGGCTCCCAACGTAATGGCGCGCAAAGCTGTACGGCGCGACGTAATTTCTTCGGTTTCCATGGCCGTTTGCGCAACCCGTAACGATACTTCCGGCAATGCCGCTTGTATGTTCTTCCCTTCTTCGGTAAACGTCAACGAAAAATTCTTGCCTTTATAATTCATGGATTTA
>JAEEGL014414847.1_pt1 | contig 16943 bp, 14 predicted proteins | sample 9134231 | NCBI WGS metagenome assembly JAEEGL01 (sample SAMN16246548, study PRJNA631951) | gut metagenome | biome: gut microbiome; feature: rumen; material: fiber-attached | host: Bos | place: Iran: Karaj | collected 2018-10
CTTAAAGAAGGAACATCATCATAATCAAGATTCTTTGGTATCATCTTGCTCTCAGTCTTTTTAAAGGATTCGATCTGTTGAAGCTGTTTTGTAATATAACCTTCATACTTAAGTTCGATCTCAACCTGTTCACATACTTCTCCGGGAAGCTCGGGTCTATCGGGATCGATATCGGAAATGGAATAATAATCAAATTCCGGTCGTGCAATAAGGTCACCTAAGGATACAGCAGTTCTTAAGGGGGTGCTTCCGTGGGAAACAAGGAAATCCTGAATATGTGCCTTACCGCCTATCATAGTCGTTTTAAGTCTGTTAAGCTCATCCTCGATCTGCTTCTTCTTAAGACAAAACTTTTCATATCTTTCATCATCGATAAGTCCTATCTCATGACCTATCTCAGTGAGTCGAAGATCTGCGTTATCCTGACGAAGGATAAGTCTGTACTCCGCACGGGAAGTCATCATTCTGTAGGGTTCATGTGTTTCCTTTGTGCAAAGATCATCGATAAGAACACCGATATAAGCCTGCGAACGGTCAAGTATGAGAGGATCGAGTCCCTTAAGAAGTCTCGCTGCATTGATACCCGCAATGATACCCTGAGCGGCCGCTTCCTCATAACCGGAGCTTCCGTTCATCTGACCTGCACTGAAAAGTCCGGAGATGGCCTTAAGCTCAAGACTTGGCTTTAATTGCATGGGGTTAAGACAATCGTACTCGATGGCATAAGCATTTCGAACGATCTTTGCGTTTTCGAGTCCGGGAACCGAACGATACATTTCCACCTGAACATCTTCAGGCAAAGAACTGCTCATGCCGGAAATATACATCTCATTTGTATAGTTTCCTTCCGGCTCGATAAATACCTGATGCCTGTCCTTATCGGGAAACTTCATGACTTTATCCTCGATAGAGGGGCAGTATCTGGGACCTGTTCCCTTGATATTACCTGAATACAAAGGACTTCTGTCTATATTCTTTCTGATTATCTCGTGAGTAGTTTCGTTCGTATATGTGAGCCAGCAGAGTGCCTGCTCTTTTTTTATGGATTCCTCCGTATTTTCAAAAGAAAAAGGAACGATCTTTTCATCTCCGTATTGTTCCTCCATCTTGGAGAAATCAATGGAGCGCTTATCTATTCTTGCGGGAGTCCCGGTCTTAAAACGATAGATCTCTATCCCGAGTTTTTTAAGAGAATCCGTCAAATGGTTGGCTGCAGGTAAACCGTTTGGGCCGGTATAGGTATAGGTATCTCCGTAAACGCAGCGGGCATTAAGGTATGTTCCGGTACATATAACAGCCGCACGGCATGGATAAACACCGCCGGAAAATGTCCTGACTCCGGTAACTTGACCGTCCTCCACAAGGATATCTGAAACTTCCGCCTGCTTAAGCGTAAGATTTTCCTGATTCTCAAGCACCCTTCTCATTGAACGGGAATATTCCTGTTTATCGGCCTGTGCCCTGAGTGAATGAACCGCAGGTCCTTTGGAGCAGTTGAGCATCTTGGACTGGATATAAGTTCTGTCGATGTTTCTGCCCATCTCTCCGCCGAGCGCATCAAGCTCTCTAACGAGATGACCCTTGGAGGTTCCGCCTACATTGGGATTACAGGGCATGAGAGCAATAGTGTCGGTACTGACGACAAAAACTATAGTATTCATCCCGAGTCTCGCACTTGCGAGGGCAGCTTCACATCCGGCATGCCCGGCGCCTATCACCGCAACATCATATGTTTCATATATATGATCCATATAGCACCTTCCTATTTTCCCATACAGAATTCTTTAAAAATCTTATCCGCAAGATCATCCTCGATCTCTTCTCCGATAATATGCCCCAGAGAAGTATAAGCATTCATGAGATCGATGGAGAAGAAATCTTCCGACATACCGAGCTCGATGCTTTTTATAACTTCCTTAAGTGAACCATAAGCACTCTCAAGAAGCTCCTTATGACGAAGCTTGGAAATATAAATATCTTCCTTCTTTTCAATCCCGCCTAAGCCAAAAAGCTCTTTTATCTGCGAAATGAACAAATCAATACCTTTCTCGTCCTTGGCAGAGATGGGGATAACATCCCTTTTGCAGGCTGCTTTAAGCTCTTCCTGTGTGAGCGCGAGCGTAAGATCGGATTTATTAAGAAGAACAATGGCCTTTTTACCCGTAAGCAACTCAATTATATTCCTGTCGTCATCGTCCAAGGCTCTTGATGCATCCGCTACAAAAAGGCAAAGATCGGCATTATCTATCTCGTCTACCGCCTTCTTTACACCGATCTTTTCAACCACATCTTCGGTTTCATGTATTCCGGCAGTGTCTATGATATTTAAAGTGATACCGTCAACAACAACATTCTCTTCAAGGGTATCACGGGTCGTCCCGGGTATATCCGTAACGATCGCTCTGTTTGTACCGGTAAGTGCATTAAGAAGTGTGGACTTACCTGCATTGGGTTTACCGAGTATGACAGTTCTTATACCGCTTTGGATGATCCTTCCGTTTTCCGAACTGTCTATCAGCTTACCGATCTCAGCGATCTCTTCATTAACATGAGAATAAAGTTCATCCGAAAAGCCGGTAAGATCAATGTGTTCAGGATCGTCAAGTGCTGCCTCGATGTAGGCTGTGTCCCTGATTATCCGCTCACGTAAAGAGACTATCCTGTCCTTAAGCTTACCGCTAAGCTGGGCAACGGAATTCTTTACCGCATCGTCGTTGGAAGCATTTATGAGATCTATGACCGCCTCCGCCTGTGACAGATCCATCCTTCCGTTAAGAAAAGCTCTTTTCGTAAATTCTCCCGGCTCCGCAAGTCTTGCTCCTGCCTTTATACAGCATTCCAACACCTTGTGCGTAACCGTATATCCGCCGTGACAGTTGATCTCCACGGTATTCTCCGCCGTATAGCTGTTGGGAGCCTTCATAACTGAAGCCAATACTTCGTCAACAACTTCACCGTTAAATACAACGTTACCATATGTTAATGTATGGGATCTTCTGTCGCATAGCTTCCTTCCCGGCTTTTTTGCAACAAAAATCCTGTCAGCCACAGTGATCGCATCATCACCGCTGATCCTTACAATACTTATTCCCGCATTGGTTGCGCCCGTTGCTATCGCACAAATGGTATCGTTCTTCATTTACCTACAAATAAAGGGTGTCATCGACACCCTTTTTAAAATATTACTGTTTTTGTTAAAGAGTATCACGATTCAAATTTGTTCACTGGGATCAATTGTTGCCGTAACACCTTCGTATACTTCGCCCTCTTCGATATTACCATAACGATAAGGCTCGCGAGGCTTGTTGCTCTTCTTATTAAATGCGCTCTTTCCGTAACCGCCTCTTCTGTTATTACCGTAACCGCTGTGGGAATTACCGTAACCGCCGCGATTGTTATGGAACTTGTTATAAGGTCTTACACCCTTCTTAAGGCTGATAACCACCTTACGGAAAGGTTCCTCACCTTCGGAGTGGGTTTCAACATACTTATCATCCTGAAGAGCCGAGTGAATGATCCTTCTCTCATAAGGATTCATGGGCTCAAGAGAAACCGACTTACCGCTCTTCTTAACCTTGGAACCGATATTCTTTGCAAGGTTCTCAAGAGTCTGCTTACGTCTCTCTCTGTAGTTTTCTGTATCAAGCTTAACCTTGATGTAATCTTCCGATTCCTTATTAACAACAAGGCTTACAAGGTACTGGAGAGAATCGAGTGTCTGACCTCTCTTACCGATGAGAACGCCCATATCCTCGCCGACGATCTCAAAATTCATTGTCATCTCGGCTTCGTCGTATGAACTCTTAACCTCGTTGCTGATACCCATTACGTTCAGAACATCCGAAATGAAGCTTGCAGCTTTTTCAAGCTTTGTCTCCTTTACGGCTGCTTTAACGACTGCGGGCTTTTTATTGAGTCCGAGGAAACCCTGATTGCCTTCGTCGATCACTTCATAATCAAGGTTTTCGGCCGTTGTCTGAAGAGTAACGGCTGCTTCAAGTAAAGCTTCTTCGACGGTTTTACCCGTTGCTTCGATCCAATTTCTCATAAACTTCTCCTCCGTATATTAATCTCTCTTAAGTAAATTCGCATAAGCCGATACCGACTTTTTCTCCGGTGCCTTTACCTGAACATCGGCACTTGCATCCTGGGTATTTTCACCGGCAGTTTCAGTATTATTCTTTGCCTTTGAATTGCTCTTTCCGGCAGTCCCCATTGTAGCATAGGAAGATGTGGTCTTTGCGGGAGCAGGCTGAGAATAATCGATGGACTTGGTCTGATACTTTGCAAGGTTCGAAACAGCCGATGAACCCTGGAGCACTCCGAGTCTTTCTCTCTTCTTTGCAAGCTTTGCCGAATTCTTGGCAATATATGCATCCATATCCGTATGATCAAGATATATATTGATAAATACCTGCTGCAGTAAAGATACAACAGTCTGGATGATCCAGTAAATACCGATTACGAGAGAGAATCCCCAGCAGAAGAAACCTGACATAAAAGGCATGATGTAGAGCATGCTGTTCATACTCTGAGCCATCGGATTATCATCCTTTTTCTTTCCTGTCTTGTTCTGGGCCTTCTGTAAAAGTGAGCTTCCAAGCTGTGTTACAACAGCAAGGACGGGAACAAGAAGCGCAATGTTGAAAAATCCGTTAGCCTTCGCATAATACGAAGGGGAATTCAAAATGTTAAGTCCAAAGATAGAGAAGATCGAATTGATCTTATCAATGGAACCGTTGATCTCAGCCGTATTCATTGCAGGGAAAGTCTGAAGAAGACTGTTCCAGTTCTCTGTACCAAACTTGGTCATGATATCGATGATATGCTTAACGCTCAAGACACCGGAACCGACCTCGTCCCACTTTTTGGTTGCTACGCCTAAGGATTCCGCAGCTTCCGTGAAGAACTGAAAATATCCTTCCTGTCCGAGAGCCGCATTTGCTATTGCGGTATAAAGATCATTGATCTTATCTACATATGCGGGAATAGCATATATGATCTTATACATTGCAAAAATGATGGGCAATGTTATAAGAAGAGGAAGACATCCCGAAGTAGGGCTCGTTCCGTATTTTTCATAAACGCGCTGCTGCTCCTGAGCCATGAGTCTCTGAGAGGTCTCATCCTTTTTTCCCTTATACTTTTCCTGAACCGCACTGAGTTCGGGCTGCATCTGCGCGGAAAGCTTGGAGAATCTCTGCTGCTTTACCGTAAGAGGAAGCATGATCATTTTAATGATGATGGTAAAAAGTACAAGAGTTACAGCTATGTTTTCAATACCCACAAGAGCAAGAAGCTCATAGAGCCAGTTGAAAACAAGACCGAAAAACCAGGCAAAGGGTTTGAGTATTCCGCTTACCTGAGTCAGAATTGCGTAATTCAAAGTAATACCTCCCATATCCGAAATTTCAAACAAAAAAGAAAAGTATGCTAAGGTACCGGGTCATAGCCGCCCTTATGCAGAGGATTACAACGAAGAATCCTCCTTGCAGTGAGGTACGACCCCTTTACCACGCCATACTTTTCATAGGCTTCGATCGCATATTGAGAACAGGAAGGCACATAAATACATGTGGGTCTTCCCTTTAATGGAGAAAGGTACTTGCGATATATAACAATAAGTTTAATAAACAGGCTTTTCATTATCTATCATACGGTGCGCGCATAATATCATTCCTTTATTATGCCCTGAAGTTTTGCCAAATGCAAAAACGCACTCTCTATTTCACAAAAGCTTTTTCCATTGGCAAGCGGCCTTGCCACCACAACCATGTCCCAACCACTATGGAACTTCTCATCATTTAAACGAAAGCTTTCTCTTAACAGTCTGGCGATCCTGTGACGTACCACGCTGTTACCGACTTTTTTGCCGGCGGAGATGCCAAGTCGGTTACGATCCAAATCATTTTTCAATGCATACATTATCAAATACTTGTTTGCAAAACTCTTACCGGTCTTATAGACCAGCTGAAAATCAGAATTTTTCTTAATAGACTCCGCCAAATTATGTTCCCTTTAATCAAACGGACAACTTCCGCTGTTCAAATTAACCCATATAGAAGAAAAGGTCACATTTAATGCGACCCGGCAAATTATGTATTAAGCTGAAATCTTATGTCTGCCCTTTGCTCTTCTTGCTGATAAAACCTTTCTTCCACCGGCAGTGCTCATTCTTGAACGAAAACCGTGAACAACAGCTCTCTGTCTCTTCTTAGGCTGAAATGTCATTTTTGCCATTTTAATACACCTCCTTGCAACAGTTGTACGAATTTTATATTTACTCTAAATAAATATCGCATAATAAAGCGAAAGCTATTATAATCAAAAAGCATATTTTCGTCAAGAGATTTTTTTAACGGTCGCCAAAAAACTTTCATCTATAATTGAAATCACCCCCATTTTCTGATATAATTAATTAGCTACGCTGTGCGCATTATATTGCCCTTTTTTGAGCCTGCACGCATACATTTAGAAAAAACTTTTAAATGCGGTGAAACAATGGAAAACGTGATCAAAGAAAAATGGAATGAAATATTAACATACATGAGGAAAGAATATAACATTACAGATGTTGCATATCGTACATGGCTTCTCCGTCTTTCTTTATGCAGTATTACTGACAATACCATTATCATCTGTGTTGACGACTCCGAGATCGGGGCAGCAAGCATCGATTATATTAAAATGAAATATGCGACATACCTGAAGTTCGCCATTGAGGAGATAACCTGTCACGAATACGATGGGATATCCTTTGAGCTTAAAAGCCGTTTGAACGAGACCGCAAAAATGGCAGTCAATGTTCCTTCGCGTAATCTTTACGGCATACTTAATCCAAAGTATACATTTGACACATTTGTCATCGGTTCCAATAACTCCCTTGCCCATGCTGCGGCAGTAGCTGTTTCGGAGAATCCGGCAGAGGTTTATAACCCTCTCTTTATCTACGGCGGAGTAGGTCTTGGCAAGACACACCTTATGCAGTCCATAGCTCATCACATTCTTGAAACACAAAGTGATAAAAAGGTTGTATACATAACAAGTGAATCATTCACCAACGAGCTTATCAATTCCTTCAGAAACAATACCAACGACGAATTTCATCAGAAATACAGAAGTGCGGATGTTCTTCTTATAGATGATATCCAGTTCATCATCGGTAAAGACAGGACTCAGGAGGAATTTTTCCACACCTTTAACACGCTTTACGAATCCAAAAAACAGATTATCATCTCCTCCGATCGTCCTCCCAAGGAAATGAATACCCTTGAAGAACGTCTCCGTTCGAGATTCGAAATGGGTCTTATTGTCGATATCAGCGCTCCCGATTATGAAACGCGTCTTTCTATTCTTACAAAACGTGCGGATGACAATGCTATAAAGATCGACAATGAGATACTGCAGCTTATCGCCGAAAATGTAACCTCAAATGTCAGGATCCTTGCAGCGGCACTCGATAAAGTTATTGCTCTTTCACGCCTTAAGAAAAAAGAGATAACAACGGAACTGGCTCTCGAAGCTATCCACGACTATATAGAAGATTCGCAGTCCGAGAAGAAGACTCTTACACTGTCTTATATCGTTGATATAGTTGCCGAGCATTACGACCTCACTTCCCAGGAGATATTCTCCAAGAACAGGACCGCAAAGATCGCATATGCAAGACACATCGCAGTCTACCTCTGCAAGAAGAACCTCGGCATATCAAACACCGAAATAGGAAAGAGCTTTGCCGGTCGTGACCACACAACGATACTTAACAGTATCAACCGTATCGAAAAAGAAATAAAAACGGATCCCGTTTTGGAAGACAATATTAAAATGATCGAGAAGAAGATCAACCCGGGCTGATAAACAATCAACATTTAGTGGTTGATAACTTCGTATATACCTCCCTATATAATAGGAAGAAACTCATACCAAATTATCCACAGCATGTTGATATATAGTGTTTATATCCTGTTGAAAAAAGTTTAGATTTTAGAAAGTTTATTTTATCCACAGACCCTTTTTATAGTTTATTCACATTTATAACAGATTATAAACAAATTATTAAGTGCTATGTTAACGCCCGAAACACTTATGTTTAAAGTTCTGATACCACTTTTCAACTAATCAACGCCTACTATTACTATTACTATAAAAATAATTATATAAAACGCGATACCAAAAACGCATTCGAGATAAAAATCACATAAGGAGAAGACAGCATGAAGATCATCTGCAAAAAATCGGACATAATAAACGGCGTTAATATTTCCTTAAGAGCCGTACAGAGTAAGACCACTATGCCGATACTCGACTGTATCGTCATAAGGGCCAATGGGAACAATATAAAGTTCATTACAAATGATATGGAAATAGCGATCGAGACGGTTGTTCCCGGAAATGTTATAGAAGAAGGAAATGTTGCGATCAATGCAAAGCTCTTCTCCGATATCGTAAGAAAGCTTCCGGACAATGATATTACCATCGAAACAAATAACTACTTTATGACAACCATCACCTGCGAAAAGCTTGAATTCTCGCTTGTAAGCAAGAGTGACGAAGAATTTCCGGATATTCCGACGGTTGAAAAGAAAAATGCCCTTGTCATTTCGCAGTTTTCATTAAAGGAAATACTCAGACAGACAGTCTTCTGTATATCAGACAACGAGAGTCAGAAGATCATGACGGGTGAGCTTTTTGAGATAAACGGAAATCTCTTAAGAGTGGTTGCCCTTGACGGGCACAGGATCGCCATCAGAAATCTGGAGCTTAAGAACGAATATAAGCCTACCAAGGTGATCATTCCGGGAAAAACTCTTAACGAGATATCCAAGATCCTTTCGGGAGAACTTGAAAACGAAGTAGCTATCTACTTTACAAATACTCATGTAATGTTTGAGTTCGAAAATACCATCGTTCTCTCCCGTCTCATCGAAGGTGAGTATTACAAGATCAATCAGATGCTCTCCGGAGATTATGAGACTAAGATAAAGATAAACAGAAGAGAATTTGCCGACAGTATCGACAGATCGACACTTCTCATAAAGGAAACGGACAAGAAGCCCATTATTCTTGATGTCAAAGATTTCAACATGAACCTGAAGGTCAATTCACAGATCGGAGCCATGAATGAGGACATCGAGATCAACAAAGAGGGAAAGGATATCCTTATAGGCTTCAATCCTAAATTCATGCTTGAAGTACTCAGAGTAATCGATGATGAAGAGATAAGCATTTACATGACTAATTCCAAAGCTCCCTGCTTCATCAAGAATGACGAAGGCAATTACATTTACCTGGTACTTCCGATCAATTTCAATGCGGTAAGATAAAATGGAAAAACTTGTATTAAGAGAAGAATATATAAAGCTCGGACAGGCGATCAAGGCTGTCGGATTTGTATCAACGGGTGTTGAGGCAAAGATAGTTATCCAGAACGGTGAAGTTCTGCTTAACGGTCAGGTGGAAACTCAACGCGGAAAAAAGCTTTATGCGGGAGATAAGGTCTCCTATAAGGGTCAGGAACTTGAAATCGTAAAATGATAGCACAAAAGCTGGAACTTAATAATTTCAGAAACTATACGGAGCTTTCTCTTGACCTTTCCGAAAATGTAAATATCCTTTACGGCAATAATGCACAGGGAAAAACCAACGTGCTTGAAGCTATCTGTCTTTGCGCCACGACCAAGTCACACAAGGGCAGCAAAGACAAGGATATGATAAAGATAGGTGAAGAAGAAGCCCATTTAAGGATGTATCTTCAGAAAAACGGTATCAATCATAAGATCGATATGCAGCTCAGAAGATCCGGTAAAAAAAGTGTCGCGGTAGACGGCATTCCGATAAAGCGTGCCTCAGATCTTTACGGGCTTGCGAATATCATCTTCTTTTCACCGGAAGATCTCGGCATGATAAAAAACGGTCCTGCCGAAAGAAGAAGATTCATGGATGCTGAGCTTTGCCAGCTTAACAAGCTCTATCTTCAGTACCTTTCCAAATACAATAAGCTCCTCGATCAAAGAAATGACCTTTTAAAGCAAATATCCTTTAATCCCGGACTCAAAGAAACTCTTGAAGTGTGGGATGAACAGCTTATTGAATGCGGTTGTTTCATAATAAACGAAAGAAAGAAGTTTATTGAAGATATAAATACCATCGTGGATGATATCCACAACAGGATTTCCGGTGGCTGTGAAAATCTTTCGGTTTCATATGAACCGAACACGGAAGCTTCGGATTTCAAAAAGAAACTTGCCGAAGGCTTAAACAGAGATCTGTATCAGAAAACAACGGGAACCGGTCCTCACAGGGATGACATAGGTTTCTTTACAAAGGATACAAACTTAAGACTTTTCGGATCTCAGGGACAGCAACGAACAGCGGCGTTGTCGCTTAAGCTTGCGGAAATAGAGATGGTTAAAAGAAAGATCGGAGAAAGTCCGATCCTCCTGCTTGACGATGTTCTGTCCGAACTTGACAGAAGCAGACAGCAGTCTCTTTTAAATTATATAGACGGTATACAAACGATAATAACCTGTACCGGCCTTGAAGAATTTGTCGGCTACAGGAAGCGTATGAACACGCTTTATAAGGTTACGAACGGGGTTATAGAAAAAATCTGACGGAGGCATCAATGAGCACCGAATACGGAGCAGATCAAATCCAAATACTTGAAGGACTGGAAGCAGTTAGAAAACGTCCCGGAATGTATATAGGAAGCACTTCTTTGCGCGGCCTTCACCATCTCGTATATGAGATCGTGGATAACGCTATAGATGAGGCGCTTGCCGGTTTCTGCACAGAGATCAATGTGACGATTAATAAAGACGGTTCGGTTACCGTTATCGATAACGGACGTGGTATTCCCGTTGCGATAAACAAGAAAAAAGGTATATCCACTCTTGAAGTCGTATTTACGATCCTTCATGCAGGTGGTAAGTTCGGCGGTGGAGGATATAAGGTTTCCGGCGGTCTCCACGGCGTAGGAGCTTCCGTAGTCAACGCCCTCTCCGAGTGGCTTGAAGTTATTGTAGATCTTGACGGAAAGAGATATTTCCAGAGATATGAGCGCGGTAAAGTGACCGAGCCCGTAAAAGAGATCGGAACTTCCGACAGAACGGGAACAACAGTTACATTCTATCCCGATACGGAAATCTTCGAGGACATAATTTTTGATTTTGATACCCTGAAACAGAGACTTCGTGAAATGGCTTTCCTCACGAAAGGTGTTAAGATAGTTTTTTCCGATGAAAGAGAAGGGTCACAAAAGTCCGAGACCTATCATTATGAAGGCGGTATCAAAGAATATGTTCAGTATCTGAATACCGGAAAAACTCCTCTCTATCAGGATGTCATCTATTGTGAAGGAACGAAGAAGGATGTTTATGTAGAAGTTGCCATGCAGCATAACGATGGTTATTCGGAAGGCTGCTACAGCTTTGTAAACAATATCACCACACCCGAAGGCGGTACACATTTCACCGGCTTTAAGAATGCACTGGTCAACGTATGCAATGCCTATGCTTTCAAGATGAAGTACATCAAGAAAGAGGAAGAAAAGCTTATCGGTGACGATATCCGCGAAGGTCTGACCGCTATCATAAGCATCAAGATCTCCGAGCCCCAGTTTGAAGGACAGACCAAACAGAAGCTCGGAAATTCCGTGGCAAGAGGCGCTGTGGAAAGCGTTGTTACGGAAGCACTTGAGATATATCTTGAACAGAATCCCGATGTGGGAAAGATCATATGCGAAAAGGCAGCCCTTGCGCAGAAAGCAAGAGAAGCTGCGAGACGTGCCAAGGAAACGGCAAGAAAATCGGCATTCGATGCAGGCGGACTTCCCGGAAAGCTTGCGGATTGCTCCGATAAAAATCCCGAACATTGCGAGATATACATCGTAGAGGGAGATTCCGCCGGCGGTTCCGCCAAAACTGCGCGTTCACGTGCAACACAGGCCATACTTCCATTAAGAGGTAAGATCCTGAACGTTGAAAAAGCAAGACTTGACAAGATTCTCGGAAACAACGAGATCAGAACCATGATAACCGCATTCGGAACAGGCATCGGAGACGACTTCGATATTTCCAAGCTCCGTTATCACAAGATCATCATAATGACGGATGCCGATGTCGACGGTGCGCATATCGATACGCTCATGCTGACTTTCCTTTACAGGTTCATGCCCGAACTTATAAAGCAGGGATATGTATATCTTGCTCAGCCTCCTCTTTATAAGGTTGAGAGGAACAAAAAGATCTGGTACGCATACTCCGATGAGGAATTAAATAAGATCATGCTGGAGATCGGTCGAGATTCCAACAATAAAGTCCAGAGATACAAAGGTCTCGGTGAAATGGATGCCGAGCAGCTTTGGGAAACGACAATGGATCCCGAAAGAAGGATACTCCTTAAGGTCGGTCTCAACGAAGAGACATCCGGAGAACTCGATCTTACATTTACGACTCTTATGGGTGATGAAGTCGAGCCCAGAAGAAAGTTCATCGAAGAGAATGCCAAATATGTTGAGAACCTGGATTACAACGCTTAATAAGGTTCCGGGTTGAGGGTAAATATGGATAACAATACGATTGATAACACATTTGATAAAGTTCAGGAAGTGGATCTTAAAAAGACCATGGAGACTTCCTACGTGAACTATGCAATGTCTGTCATAGTCGCACGTGCTTTACCTGATGCGAGAGACGGTCTTAAACCCGTACAAAGAAGAATACTTCATGCAATGAACGAACTTGGCAACGATCCCGACAAGCCGCACAGAAAATGCGCGCGTATCGTCGGTGATACAATGGGTAAATATCACCCTCACGGTGATTCATCCATTTACGGTGCTTTGGTTTATCTTGCCCAGGAATGGTCAACACACTATCCTTTGATCGACGGTCACGGAAACTTCGGTTCGGTGGACGGAGACGGCGCCGCAGCAATGCGTTATACGGAAGCCCGTCTTTCAAAGATCTCCGTTCAGATGCTGGCTGATATCGAGAAGGATACCGTTGATTTCGTTCCCAACTTTGATGAAACGGAAAAAGAACCCCTCGTTCTTCCCGCACGCTATCCCAACCTCCTTGTAAACGGAACCACAGGTATCGCGGTAGGTATGGCAACAAATATTCCGCCCCACAACATGACGGAATCCATAAACGCCGTTATTAAACTCATTGAGGATAAGCAGGAGGGAAGGGAGACCACCATTGATGATCTCATGTCCATCATAAAAGGCCCCGATTTCCCCACAGGCGCAACCATCCTCGGTACCAGAGGCATAAGCGAAGCATACCGCACCGGACGCGGTAAGATCAAGGTACGTGCCGTAACAGACATCGAACCGATGGCAAACGGCAAGAACCGTATCGTGGTTACCGAGCTTCCCTACCTCGTAAACAAGGCAAAGCTTGTTGAGCTCATCGGTCAGCTTTCGAGAGAAAAGAAGATCGACGGCATTACGGACATCAGAGATGAATCCAACCGTGAAGGTATGCGTGTCTGCATAGAACTCCGCAAGGACGTGAACCCTCAGGTCATCTTAAATCAGTTATACAAGCACACACAATTGCAGGACACTTTCGGCGTCATCATGCTCGCTCTCGTGAACAACGAGCCCAAGGTCCTGAATCTTCATCAGCTTCTTTCCGTTTACCTTTCACACCAGGAAGAAGTGGTGACCAGAAGAACACAGTTCGACTTAAAAAAGGCCGAAGAACGCGCTCATATCGTAAAAGGTCTCCTTATCGCCCTCGATAATATCGACGAAGTCATCAGGATAATCAGAGGATCCAAGAATGTAGCCATCGCCAAGGAAGAACTCATTCAGAAGTTTGCTCTTGATGATGTTCAGGCGCAGGCCATCGTGGATATGCGTCTCAGAGCCCTCACAGGTCTGGAACGCGAAAAGCTTGAGGAAGAGTATGCCGAACTCATGAGAAAGATCGATGAGTACAAGGCTATCCTCGGAGACGAAAAGCTCCTTCTGGGAGTTATAAAGGACGAGATCTCCGTTATCCGCGACAAGTTCGGAGATGAAAGAAAAACGCAGATCGGTCTTGATGTTGACGACTTCATCGACGAGGATCTTATCCCCGATGAGAACGAAGTCATTGCCAAGACAAGACTAGGATATATAAAGCGTATGGCTCCCGACAATTTCCAGAGCCAGAACCGCGGAGGCAAGGGTATCAAGGGCATGCAGACCATCGACAACGACAACGTCGAGAGCATGTTTACCTGCACAACGCATCAGACCATCCTCTTCTTTACCAACAAAGGACGTGTCTATAAGCTTAAGGCATACGAGATACCGGAATCGGGAAGGACATCCCGCGGCACCGCAATGGTCAACCTTATGCAGCTCATGCCCGAGGAAAAGATCGTTGCTATGCTTCCCGTAAAGACCATAGATGACGAAAATCACATCATTTTCGTTACAAAGCGCGGTATCATCAAGAAGACCGCTCTTTCGGATTACAGCAATATCCTTAAGAAGGGAATACGCGCCATCAACCTGAGGGACGACGATGATATTGTCGATGTCAAGCTTTCCACAGGTAATAACGATATCCTTATCGTTACAAAGAAGGGTATGTGCACACGTTTCAACGAAGAAGAACTTCGTGTACTCGGAAGAAGTGCGACAGGTGTTACGGCAATGAAGCTTGCCGACGATGATGAAATAATCTCGATGAACCTCGATTCCGACGGAAGCTATCTCCTTATCGCATCCGAAAAGGGTTACGGAAAGCTTACGTCCTTAAAGGAATTCGACACTCACCACAGAGGCGGTAAAGGCTTAAAGTGTTACAAGATAGCCGATAAGACCGGAGACGTCATGGGTGTTATGGCCACCGAGCTTGATGAAGAGATCCTTATGATCACCAATGACGGTGTAATGATAAGGATACGTGTTCGTGATATCTCAATAATAGGCAGAAACACATCCGGCGTAAAACTTATCAACATAAAGAATCCCAAGACTTATGTTTCAAGCATAAGCAAGGTAGAGGTTGAGGAAGAGGAAACGGAAGAAAATGCGTAATATCCACACGGATCTTTTGATCTCAAATATAAAGGAAATGTGTATAGAAGCAAATTTGGAGCTGGCAGAGGATGTCAGCTCTAAAATTGTTTATGCGGCTGAAAACGAAGAAACCGTGCTGGGGAAGAAGATCCTCGATCAGCTTGTTACCAACATGAAGATCGCATCCGATGAAAAGATACCCATCTGTCAGGATACAGGTATGGCGGTGGTCTTCCTTGAAATAGGTCAGGATGTGCATATAGAAGGTTTGCCTCTTGAGAAGGCCGTAAACGAAGGCGTAAGACGCGGGTATACCGAAGGATTTTTAAGAAAATCCGTAGTCGGCGATCCTATAATAAGAGAAAACACAAAGGATAACACTCCCGCCGTTCTCCACACGGAGATAGTTCCCGGGGAAAAAATAAGGATAACCGTTGCGCCCAAAGGATTCGGAAGTGAGAACATGTCCAAAGTTTACATGCTCAAACCCGCGGATGGTGAAGAGGGCGTGAAGAATGCCATAATCGACGCCGTAAAGGCGGCAGGTCCCAACGCATGTCCGCCCATGGTAGTCGGTGTCGGTGTAGGCGGAACATTTGAAAAGTGCGCACTAATGGCCAAAAAAGCGCTTTTAAGACCCCTCGGATCACATTCCCCCCTTCCTCATATAAAAGAAATGGAAGAAGAACTGCTGGAGAAGATCAACGATCTTAATATCGGTCCAGGAGGCCTTGGCGGAAAGACAACGGCTCTCGGTATAAATATCGAAACCTATCCCACCCATATAGCGGGACTGCCCGTAGCGGTAAATATCTGCTGTCACGTAAACCGTCATGTTACGAGGGTCATATAATATGGATATAAAAAACATCACACTTCCTATTACAAAGGAAACCGCTTCGTCCCTTAAATCCGGAGATTACGTTTATCTTACCGGTGTAATGTATTCAGCAAGGGATGCTGCGCACAAAAGAATGACCGAAGCTCTGGACAGAGGTGAAACATTACCTATAGATATAAAGGATCAGACCATATACTATCTCGGTCCTTCACCCGCAAGGCCGGGTCAGGTCATAGGCTCTGCCGGCCCCACGACATCGGGGAGAATGGATAAGTACACACCGAGACTTTTGGATCTCGGGATGACCGGAATGATCGGTAAGGGCAGACGAACAGAGGAAGTCAAGGCTTCGATACAAAAGAACCGGGCAGTATATCTGGCTGCAGTAGGAGGCGCGGGAGCCCTTCTTTCCAAATGTATAAAGAAAGCGGATGTCGTTGCATACGAAGACCTCGGGGCGGAAGCGATATACAGGCTTGAAGTGGAAGATTTTCCGGCTGTTGTTGTGATCGACGATAAAGGGAATGATCTGTATAACAGGTAGACCAAAAAGAAATCTTTATTCCCTAAATAATCTTGACAGATAGTGATTTCTTTGTTAAACTATCGCTTGCGTTTGAAAAAACGCATTTGAAAACCGAATACCTTTGGTAGCGATTTTCGAGGCTTTGGAGAAATACTCAAGAGGCCGAAGAGGCGCCCCTGCTAAGGGTGTAGGTCGGGCAACCGGCGCGAGGGTTCAAATCCCTCTTTCTCCGTTAGCAAATTACGAGCAGATGAACGATCTGCTCTTTTTTTATCAAAAGAGCTGTGTAGAAATTGTAGATACAATTAATACAATTTTGCAACTTCATGAAATCTTTATTTTTATGCTTGACAAAAGCATTTTTAGGGAGTAATATATCGCTCGCACCGTGAGAAAAGAAAACGAACAGAAACGAGCGGATGAGCAGAGACGAGTTTGTTTTATAAGCTGCGGTAAACAACTTCTTCAAAAAAATTAAAAAAAGTTGTTGACAAAGTTACAAAACGGTGGTAATCTAATCGAGCGCTTTGCGAGAGCGGAGTGCGAAAAGAACC
>JAEEGL016173875.1_pt1 | contig 16943 bp, 8 predicted proteins | sample 9134231 | NCBI WGS metagenome assembly JAEEGL01 (sample SAMN16246548, study PRJNA631951) | gut metagenome | biome: gut microbiome; feature: rumen; material: fiber-attached | host: Bos | place: Iran: Karaj | collected 2018-10
AAGAACAGTTTAGATATTTAATTTTTACTTTTTCTAAAGAAGAAATGGATAATGATAAAGATAATATTATTGTTAATCATTTAATTCCTAATTGGTATAATCATAATTTTTGATTTATTTTTTTATTTTTCATACATTTAATTTTGAGTACTATGAATAAATTTTTTAATAATCATTTGTAAATAGTTATTATGTAATTTAGAAAAAAAATTTATTATGAAATGGTAAATATTATAATATTTATTTTGAAAACTTAATTATTAAATTAAACATTTTTAATTTTTGAAATCCAAAATCTAAAAATTAAAAATTTATATTAATAAAAAGTAATTAATTTTATTTTAATCTAAGACATTAAAAAATATTTTTAACATATAAAATAAATATACAAATTTTTTAATCTGTTGGAGATTCTTCTCTAGCAAATTCTTGTAATTCGTTTTGATAAATATTTTCTTCTTGTTTGACTTTTTTTTGCTTTTTTATAGGATTTAAATAAATAGAAGGAGTAAAAATTAAAGGAATTAAAAAAATCAAACCAAAAATTATACATTTATCAATCATATTTCCCAAATATAAATAATTATTTTGGGTAATCCCAAAATATAAAGTTAAACCAGAACAATAAAATGAAGAAAAAGTAAAACCTAAATTCATTATAAAAACAAAAGTAGTATAAACCATTTCACCAAAATTTTTATGAGATACTAAAGTTGCAATATTTAAAACAGGAATTTTTAAACATTGTCCAATTGCATATTGAATAGAGGTAATAATTAACATTGAATAAAAATCATTAATACCATATTTTAAATTAATTCTTTTATAAAGAAAGTAATGTAATTTTGAAAAAAATAAATATAAAATTCTCCCAAATATAATTATCCATTTTGTATATTTTTGAACATTTGATATTGAATTATATAAAAAAACAATTGCTAAACTTGTTATTGTTTTACAAACTGCAATTAAACCAAAATCATTTGGAGTAAATTTTAAAACATCAACAGAAAAATAAAAGAAAGTTTCATAAAAATTAGGTGAACTAAAAACAATAAAAATAATAATTAAAGGAATTATAATTTTTTTTCTAAACATATATTGACTAACAGTAATATTTGGATCATCAAAAGATATTATTGAACTATATTTTTTGGAATTTTCAGTTACAAGTAGTCCACTTATAATAACTAAAATTGGTAAAAAAGAAGTAATAAAAAATACTGTTTTAACTGGAAAATAATAAACAAGTAAACCTTGAAAATAACAAGCAATTAAAATTCCAATATCATTTATCATAATATTATAACTATGTAAATGGGAATTATAATTTATATTTGAGAATAATTCTAATATAATTGATTGTCCTAAAACAGAACAAAAACTATTAGTAACTTCTGAGAAAAAAAAACATAATATTGTAATATATAAATTATCTTCTTTTGAAAATGATAAAAATAACCAAACTGAACAATTAATAATTCCACATAATAAAATATAAATTTTTCTTGAAAAAGTACAAATTGGAAAAAAATCTATTAAACAAGCGTAAAAGAAATTTAAGGTCCAAGGAATTTTATTTATTGCTAATATTAATGTCATTGTACTTGGTTCTATATGTAAATTTTCTTTGAGATAATAATTTTTTGATAAATCTGAAATATAACTCAGACCACAATAAAAACTTAAAAGAAGGAATGAAATGGTATTTCTTTCTTCATATGTTATAAATGGTGTATTATTTTCTTCTTCACTTTTCATTTTATATATTTTTTTATTATTTTTTTTCAAAAAATTAATAATAATTTTATTTATTAATCTCATAATTTTATTTGAATTTATTTAAACGTTCTTTAGTATCTATAATTAATTTTAATTTTTTATGTATTTTTATTTAGAAGAATGGTTCTTGATAAAATAAAAAAGAAAAAGAGAAATTGATAAAAAAATAGAAATAAAATGAATATATAATGTTAATATATTATTGATTTAATGTATAAAATATTTAGTTTTATAAATTAAAGACATTAAAAAAATTTTTCGATTTAAAAATGATATCAAAAATTTATTATATTTATTTATTTTTATTACTATTATCATTTATCATATTCAAATAAAATAAAAAATTAAAGAATTTTTTTATTAAAAAAAATGATACTTTAAAATTGTTTTGTTACATATATATAAGAATGATTTCTATAATTTGAATATTTTTAAGTAAAGATTTTTTTAGTCCAAATACACAAATGAATAAAAAACAAAAATAATCAGAAATATAGATGACTAAATAAATTAGAAGAATTGATTAAAATAATTTGAAAAAAAGCTTAACAATATTTATTAAAAAGATTTTTTTAAAGAATGGAAGAAATATTATCATGAAATATTCTTAAACATTTGAATAATTAAACAATTAAATTTGAATAGTAATTTTTATTAAATTTTTTATATATCTAATAAAATAATATTGTAAAAAAATTAATTAAATTATTTTCAAGGATTGACTAAATTTCAAAATCCTGTTTTATTATGATATAAATAATGTGCTTTTGGAGGAATAATATCATATATTTGATTTGGAGGCATTAAATATTCTTGAATCAAAGATTTATTTTTATATTTTATTGTATCATTTATTATATTCATTTCTGCTTTTTTTTTAATATGCATTTGTTGTTTTAAAGAATTTTTTATTTTTTCTTCTACTTTCCTATTTTTATAATCTTCTTTAAGTTTAGATAAATATTTTTCTTTTTTTTGAACTTTATCTTCATTAAATAAAGGAAATTTAAAATAATTGTAATTAATGTTATTATTTTTATTGATATATATACGAGAAGAATTTATTGAATTTTTATCAGAATTAAAGACTATGTTATCATTATTTGAATAATCATCATTTAATAAATTTATATCTGGAGTTTTATTTCTAACTCTTTTTGAACTAATTGTATATTTTTTTGATTCTTCAAAAATACTAACATAACTTTTTTTGTTTTCTTTATCATTGATATTATATATAATATCAAAATTATTATTAGATACACTAATTAATTTTTCAGTTGATTTTGAAATTTTGACTAATTTATTAAATATATTTTCATGAGAATCATTTTTTTCATCAATAATTTCTTTTTTTCTTTTCTCAATTTCTTCTTTTCTTTTTTCTAATTCTTCTAATTGCTTTTTTTGATTGTTATGGATTAATAATAAATCCTTATCCAATTTATTTTTATTTTTATCTTTTAATTGATTAATTTCAGATGCTTCATTATTAAATTTGAATGAATTAACTTCCATTATTTTATGATTTTCATCAAACAATTTTTTTTTTTTAATTTCTTCTTTTATTTTGTCATCATTATTAATATAATAATTAGTATTATTAATTACATCATATTCAGAATTTATATTTTTATTATTTCCTTTGTTTTGAATTAAATTTAAAATATCTGGAGTTTGTAGAATATTAGTATTATTGTCATTTGATTTAATAGGAGATATTTCTGGGGATTTATTATTTTTATAATTTGGGTTTTTAATTTCAGAATTCTTATTATTGGTTTGGTTATCATTATTGATTGGATTTTCTTCAATTTTTATATTATCATTCTTTGATTGAATTGAATTATTATTATATTTTGAGTTGTATATGAAATTTAAAATAGGAATACTATTTATATAATTATCATTATTAATTCTTTTATCCAAATTATTATTTTCTATTCTATTATATGAATTATAATTTGAAACATTATCTTTATTGTCTATTCTATTATATGAATTATTATTTGAAACATTATCTTTATTATTGTTTTTATTATATGAATTATTATTTAAATAAGAATTATTTGAATTATTTAAATTATTATATATATTATTATTATTAGTTATTTTTTTATTTTCATTAATATTATCTATTAAGTTATTTTTTATACTTTTTTCATTATTTTTTTTATAATTATCATTATCTATTTTAGAATTATTTGGAATGTCCATATCATTTTCATATATATTTAAATTCTTTTTATCACTATATTGCTCAAACAAATTTTCATTATTTTTAATACTATTTTTTTTATTAGAATTATTTAAATTATTATTAGTTAAATTTCCTTCTTTGTCAATAACATTTATATCATTAATAATATTAGTCATATTTTTTATAATAAGATTATTTTCTTTTTTATCATTACCATTATTAATTTTATCATTATTTTCATATTCACTTTTTTTTTCAACCTCATTATAATTATTTACTTCTCTAAAACTAACTTTTTTCCCTTTATTACTCTTGCTAGAAAGAATCAAATCCTTATCATTCTCTTCATTTAAATTCTTATCTTCATTAGACAATTTTGTATTTCCTTTATTTTTATGACTTTTCATTAAACTATTATTATCTTTATCAGAATAATTACTACTTTGATTAAAATAAGATTTTTTCTTTTTTGATTCACTTCCGCTAAAATCATCATATTCTTCATTATTAATTTTACCAACTTTTCTTTTATAATATTTTCTATTTGGACTTGTATTTGGAGTTAAATCATATTCTTCATCTTCTTCTTTTATTATTTCATTTGGTAAAAGTAATTTTCTTTCATAATTCTCTTCATATTCTCTTACATCTTCATTATCAAAATATTCATCTTCTTCTATTTCATTTTCATTTTCATTTTCTTTTTCATTTGTTTCTTTTTTATTTTTTAATGAATTATTGTTTGAATTTTTTTCACTTGATGATAAGTCATTTTCTAATGATTCAAAATTTAGATTTTGGATATTGTTTTGAGTTGAATTATTTGTTATTATTGGAAATTTTTTATTTGAATCTTCATATTCTTCTTTTTGGTTGTTTTCATTTTTTATTTTTGATATTGTTGGTGATTTTATATTTTGATTTTTTTTATTTTCTTCTTTTTCATTTTTTTTGTTTTTTTCATTTTCTTTTTTATTATTTATTAATTTATTATTTAATTCGTTTGAGTCATTATGAATTGTATCATCTTTATTTAATATTGCTTTTTTAGGCTCTTTTATATATTCATTATCGTTGATTATATTTATATTTTTTTCTTCTTTTGATATATTGCTTATATTAATCAAATCATCGGATTTTTCCATTTGAAGTTTAATATCATTTTCATTAATTAAATTAGATTCTTTTGGATTATTTAGATCTTTAATTTGCTCATCTTTTTTTTTAGAAATAAATTTATTTTTTTGAATATATACTTTATTATCTTTATTGTTTTTAGAATTATTTTTAACATTTTCTTTGTTGTCATTGTTTTTTAGACTATTTTTATCTAATTTATTTTTTTCATCTGAATTAGCATTTTCTATTACAAAATCATTATTGTCTTCTTTTAAAAGTTCATTGTCTTTTGCTTTATTAATAAAAGATTTTTCATTCTTTTCTTCTTTTTGAAAACTATTTTTTGTTTTATCAATGAAATTATTTTTTTTATTCATGGCTTTATTATTTATATTCTTTTTATTATCTAATATATTCCTATTTTTATTTTTTAAATCTTTATTATTTGAGTTTTTATTATTATCTATGAAACTGTTTTTATTTATTAGGGTTTTATTTTCTAAAATATTATTTTTATTACTTGAATTTTTATTCACAATAAAACTATTATTATTATTTTGGTTTTTATTATCTAGAAAACTATTTTTATTAATTTGATTTTTATTTTCTTTATTTAAATTAAGTTTTGGAATTTCTTTTATTTGATTATTTAATGTGACTTTATTATTTTTATTATTATCATTAAAATAATTATTGTTTTCATTCACCGATTCTATATTTTTATTTTCATTTATTTCATTATTTTTTTTCTTTATTATATCCAAATTTTTAACATTTGAAATATCATTTGAATAATTTTGTTTTTTTCTTTCATCTTTTCTAATATTTATAATCTTTTTATCCTTTTCATTTTCATTCGTATTATCATTATCATAAATTCCTGAATAAAGAGTATTTATAAAATTTGATTTTTCTTTTTTGTTTTTGTTATTATTTTCTTTATTTTTAATATTGGAATCAATATTAATATCATATTTATTACAACTTTTAATATCCTCATTTATTTCTTCATTTTTTTTATTATTAATTTCATTTATTAAATCATCTGAAACAGGTATTTGACTTCTTTTAAGAAATTTAAAATTTTTCCCTTTAGAAGTATTTTTATTAATATTATTATCATTTTCATTTTCTTTAATCTCATTTAAATTCTGATTTTTATTATCATTTAAATAATTTTGTTTTTCATTTGTCAAATTATTATTTTTATTATAAAAAAATTTCAAATCATCATTATTTTGATAACTAGTAATATAATTTATATTTTCTTTATTTTGTTTATTTTTTATTGAGTTTTTAGTTCTATCAGTTGAAGTTTTTGAAGTTTCAGTATAATTTGTTGTTTTTTTTTCTTTAATTGAATTATTTCTTTGTGTTTTATTATAAAATTGATTATTATTTTTATTTTCATTTGTTTTAGGAAATAAATTGTTTTCTATAACTTTATTAATTACATTATTATTAACATGATTTGAATTATCCAAAAACTTACCTTTAAATAGATTTCTAAGATTATTCCTTTTTGAATTACCAAATAATTCTTTTCCTTCTTTTAAATTTTCATGACTGATTTTATTTCTTTTGTCAGGAGATTGAATTGTATGATATGTTAAAGAAGAACTTGAATTTTCATTTTCTTTTTCCTTTTTTCCAGAGTTATTTATTTTTCCTATTTTTTTTTGTGAATTATTATTAACATCTTTATTGTGATTACTTTGATTAAATTCTTTTGATTTATTATTCTTTTCTATTTCTTCATTTTCATCATTATTTTCTATTTCTTCATAATTTCCATCTTTATCAATTTTATATTTTTTTATTGTTTTTATACTTTTTGCTCTTATTTTTTCATTAATAATGTCTTCATTATGTTTAGGTGAAATTATATTTGTATCTTTATTTCCTTCTTCTATATTATTATCTTTATTATAATTTTTTAATTCTTTTTTACTTAATTCCTTTTTGTTATTATTTGATTTTATATTATTTTCATTTTCATTATGTAATTCATTTTGATTATTGTCTTTATTTTTTTTCTTATTCATTAATTTTCTTTCTCTTCTTAAAGTTTCATTATTCTCATCTTTAATATTTAAAAATTTTTGTGAGTTTTTAACTTTTTTAAAAACATTTTCTAAAGTATTTTGTAATCTTTTAATATTCTCTTCGTCTTTTTTATCATCAATAAAATTGTATATATCATCATTATTTTTAATTAATGAAATATTTTTTTCTTTCTCAAAACTTCCTCTTTTTAAATAATTAATGTTTTTTTTCTCTAAAGTATTATTCTCTTTATTAATTTTTTCTTGATTTGAATTTAATTTATAAACATTACTCAATAACTCTTTTTTTAATAGTTTTGTATTAAAAGAAGATGCTTCAATAGTTGGAAATTTATTAGAATATAATATTTGATAATCATCTTCACTAACTGCAAAACTTGATTTTTTTGATGTATTTCTTCCTTTATTTTTAGGTAATTCTATAGGAATATAACTCATTCTCTCTAAATATAATTCTCTGTATGTTTGTTTATTTCTTATTCTTTTTTCTGTCCCATTTCTTAAAGTTATTGTTGATATTGTATTATTTGAATTAAATGAGTCTGATCTATTTTTTAATATATTTTTTGGAGTTCTGATATGAATATTTGAATTTGATTTTGGCATGTTTTTTTTTTGATAATTAATATTTTATTTAATTAAATTTTTAAATTTTAAATTTTTTGAAATAATATATAATAATAAATATCCTCTTATATTTTTTGTAATTTAAAAATATATAAAATCATTTTAAGCATGATATTAAAAGTTCTTTTTCTTTTAATTGTTGATTTAAGAAAAAATAAAAGTGATTAAATTGATTTGTTGAATCTATATATTGTTCAATTAATTTATATCTTTCTTTATTTATAATATCTAATTGCTTTAAAAAATCAATTAATTGTGTTTTTACTTCAATTTTAATTTCTTTTTCCAATAATTGATTAATATAATTACATATTTTTTTATGAATATTATCATGAATCATTAAAAATAAATTATATGCCGTTTTTTGATTTTTTCTTATATTCAAATATCTTTGATAAAAATAACTTTTGACTTTATTAAAATATTCTAAAGATATATGTCCCTTATAAACTTCAGAAAAAGATTTTAAACAATTATTTATTTTTTGTATTTCATTAATAATTGATTTTGTAAAAATATAAATATAAAGAATTATTTTGTTACAAATAAATTTTGGAATATGTTTTTCAATATTTTCATTTTGCATTGTAAAAATATTTGGGATTTGTGGTTGATTAATTTGATAATTATTAATAATATTATACATATTAAAATTATTAGAAATATTATTAATATTATTAACTACATTAGTTTCATTATTATTTTTTGGGATTACTTCAATTTTATTTTCATCTATTTTCTTTATGAGTGATAAATCAATAATATCAGTTAAACATGATTTATTAAGAATAATAATATTTTTCTCATTGTCAAAAGTAATATTCTCATTTACATTATTTTTTGATGATTTTTTTATTGATTCAATATTTAAACTATTATTTTTAATTTTTGATGAAAGAAATTTTCTTTTTATTTTATTATGATAATTACTTTTTCTAAATCGAGATGAAAATCCTTTATTTTTTATTTTAATTAAATCTATTTTATCAATATCACAAAATATATTTTTTAAATTTCCAAAAAAATTTTCCATATTTATAACTTCCATAAAACAAATTCTACACATTGTTTTAGGAATAAAAAATTTCCAGTTAATTAAATAATTACTATCACATTTTTCTAAATCATATTTGTTATTTGAATAATTTTGATGATTGATAAAAATGATTTTTTTTAGAAAATAAAAAGCATATTTTAAATAACTTAATAAATCCTTTCTATTTAAAAAATATAAAAGATCTTTTGAATTAAAAAAATTACCTCTACATTTAAAACAAGGTTCATTAATAATTGAATCTCCTTTTTGATTCATATAATAATAATTTTCACATTTATTTGCAATATTTTTTAATCTACATATTTCTTTTTCAGGAAGTGTCTCAAAATCATTTTCTAAATCTTTAATAAAATATTCTTTATCTAAATTATTAATATCATCATCTTCATTTAATTCAATAATATTAAAACCATTAAATTTAGTAATTTTTTGATTTAAATCTACTTCAGGAATAGATTTAATTTGTATCATAATTATATTATTATTTTTTTTATTTGATTTCAATAAGTTTTTCTTCATTATTTTTATAAATAAAATTACATAATATGTGAATATATCATTTATGAAAGGATCGTTTATATAAGATTTATTAATTAAATTCAATATTAATTATTTAAAATAATTTTAAAAAAAAATAAAATGATAATATACAGATTTTTATTTGAAAAATGGAACAAAAAATAAATTGGGAACATTCAAAACAATTACCAGATATTAATAATAGAATAATAGTTTTTGATACAGAAACATCAGGTTTAAGTCATTTTCATGAACAAATTTTAGAATTAGCAGCAGTTGAAATTTTAAATGGTAAAATATCAGGAAAGCAATTTCATATTTTTTTAAAACCAATAAAACCAATTAAAAAAGAAGTTACAGATATTAATCATATTCAAACTGATGATTATCAAAATTATTTTGAAGAATATTTTCTTGAAGAAAAAAATTTAATACAAAGTTTTCTTGATTTTATTGGAAATGATTCTATTCTTTTTGCTCATAATATGACTTTTGATTTTTATTTTCTTAATGATGAATTAGAAAAATTAGGTTTTCAAAAATTACCTCCTGAAAGATTTAGATGTTCTATGAAAGTTTTTAATGAAATAATAAAAGCTAATTTTCCAGAATTAAAAGTTAAAAAAAAATTAATTGATTGTTGTAATTATTTTCATATTAAACCTTATTCTCTTGACGGTTTATTTCATAATGGATTATTTGATACTATTATGACTGCTAAATTAATATGTAAATTATATGAATTTAATCAAGGGAAATTCAAAAAAGATGATTTATTAAAAAATATTAACAATTATCAAAAGAATAATTTAGAAATTGAAGATAATAAAATCAAAGAAAATAAATCTGAAAATTTAAATATAAAAAAAAAATATAATGAAAATATTATAAATAATGAAAGTATAATAAATCAAAATACAAAAAGTGATATTGTAAATAATATATTTTCAATTCCATATTATACGGAAAAAAATAATAAAACTAATGATTTAAAAGATATTGCAAAGAAATTATCAATGTTAAGCTTTTGTGAAAAATAATTAAATAAATATAAATAAATTATAAATTAAATAATTTGAAATATGTCTATAAGACTGCATAAAAGAAAATTTAATGTTTTAAATTTACCAAAACAAATAAAAAGCTGTTTTAGTGATTTAAACGTAAATTTAGGGAAAAAAATAATAAAAAATGAAATAAATGAAATTATGAAAAGTACAAAATCATTTGATGAAATAAATGAGAATTTAAAAGATAATTTTTTTAATATAAAAAAAAAAAATGAAAAATTTCAAAAAGGAATAAATAGATATAAAAAATTTCATGATTTAAAAAAGCATTTTTCAAAAGGACAAATAATATCAAATTTTAAAAAAGATTATCAAGATTTAATATTAATTTATAAAATAAGAGGATATAATATACCAGACTTAACCACAGGAAAACATAATTTATTTAAACAAAATCCTTTATGTACGAAAAAAGATTTAAATTTTACATATAGAAATCAAACATATTTTAATGGGAATATTTCAAATAATGAAGATAAATGTGTAAATTATTTAAAAAAATTAAGAAAAGATACTTATGAAAAAATAGAATTAAATAAAAAAAAAAAGAAACTAAGAGAATCTGGAATCATAACTGATTCAAAACAATTAGATTTAAATTTAGAAAAAAATAATGAAATAAAAGAAAAAACAATTAATAATAATATATCAATTGAAACATCAAGATATGAAAAAAAAAAAAATTTAGGAATTGAAGAAATGGAAAATTACAATAAAACCATTTTAGATTTAATTAATAATGAAACATCATATTCAATACAGAGAAATTCATTCAAAAGACAATCTTTTGTTGATCCTAAATTAAATACTTATATTGGTTTATATAAATCTTCATTTAGAAGAACTAGTACTTTATTTCCAAGGAAGTCAATTAAATTTTCTTCAGTTGTTCCAAATTTGAATAAATTAAATTTAAAAGATTATGATACTAATTTAAAGCCAATTGATAGCCCACTTAATTTAAATTCAATTAAATTCGATAATTCATTCAATTATATTATTCAAAATAAAAATATAAATGATTTAAACAAAGATAAATTAACATATAAAAGTTTAGATGATTTAAAGTTATCAAAATTAAGTAAATTATTTAAAACTGCTATGAGTTCTCCTAATATAAGAAATGATAAATCTTATATTAATGATTTAGAAAAATATTTTGTTAATTATAAAGGAATTAAAAAAGAACAAATTGAGAAAATGAGAACTGAGAATTGTGAAAATAAAGATATAATGAAATATACAAATTCTCTTCAAAGAAAAATTAATACTGAATTAGTTGATAAATATAAAAGTACTTATATAAGAGAAAAAAAATATGAACATATAAAAGAAAAATTAAAAATGATGAATTATTTAGATAAAGAAATATGTAAATTAGATAGATATTATATTAAAGGTTTAAATGGTTATCCAAAAGAAAGAGTAATTGAAAATAATTAAAATAAAATAATAAAATATATTATAGTATATTTTTTTAAATTTATAATTTTTTATAAATAAAATTATTGAAATTAAATTAATTTTCTTTCTTGATTTTTAATAACAGCAACTTTTGCATGTCTAAATATTTTATTATTTATTTTATAACCTGGACTAAAAACTTTTCCTATTGAATTATCTTTTTTTGTTTTATCTTCATATTTATAAATTGCTTCTTGAGTTTTAGGATCAAAAATTGAATTTATTTCAGGAATAAATTCTTTAATATTATTTTTTATAAAAATTTTTTCTAAATTATTATTCATTAATTTTATTCCATTAAAAATATTTTGAACAATATTATCATTATCTTTTATTCCAGTTTCTTTAGATGATATTATTTTGATTAATTCAGTAAAATTATCTTTTATTACACATAATTCTTTGATTATTTTAATTAATATAGATTCTTTCATTTTTATATTTTCTAATTCTTGAATTTTTTGAAAATTATTAAATTCATTTACTTTATTTATATAAAGTTCTTTTAAATACTTTATTTTTTGCTTTAATTTAGTATTTTCTTCTTCTAATAATATTTTATTTTGTATCAAAGAATTAATATTTGATTCATGAATTAATTTGTTAGTTGAATATAAAAATATTTTTGAGTGGAAATTTATTGGAGAGAAAAAATAATAAATTCTTTGATTAATTAATGAATACATTTTAATATAAAAATAAACATATATTAAAATTTTTAAATAAAAGTGAAAGTTAAAAATTATTAAAATTAAATTCATTTATATTATAAAAATAATTTAAAATAATTTTCTATTAATGATATTAAAACTGAATTAATAAATATTTATAATCATATATATAATATTTGATGATTTTATCCTATATTTCCTAAATTTAAAAATAAAATAAAACATTATTCTTTTTCAATTTATCTTATATTTTTAATTATAAAGTTTTATTTAATAATTGTTAATAATTTAATTTATAAAAATATATTCTTTGTTTATATAAATAAAATTCCAATATCTTATTATATAAATATAAATATGATAAAAGATAAAAATAAATTTCAGATTTCTATATAACAAAATATATATCATTAAATCATTATGCATAAAAACATAATGATATAATTATATCAACAATACTTTCATGAATTAATTTTAACAATTTGTTAATTTAACTTTGATTCGATTTTATTATTAGTAATTAAATTAAAATTTAAGTGTATTAATTTTTCAGATTCAATTTTAGGTAATTGACATCTATTACAAATAATTCGAAAAGCAAAGTTTACATTTTTACAATTAAAACATATCCAATCACCTTCTCTTTCTGAAAATTGTTTTGATCCTTTTTTTTCATAAATATTAGTTTTATTTATATTTCCAATACCATTTCCATTTTTTTTTTTTGATTTTAAATTAGGATTTTTTGGTTGTTTACATCTATTACATTTATTTCTTGATTCGTAATTAAAATTATTACAATAATTACAAACCCAACCTTTTTTTCCAAAGATTTCTCCATTGTTATTATTATTTATATTATTATTAATGTTATTCATATTATTAGTAAATATTGGAGGTAGAAAATTATTTTCATTTGAAATATGAGTTGAATTATATCTTGGTCTATGATTTAAATTATTATTTATTAAATTAAATTGATTTATTATATTAAAATACATAATTTGATTTTGTTGTAAATTCATTTGATTCTCTTGATTTTGATTTAATTGAATAACTTTATTGGAATTGGTATTGTTATTATATACAATTTGATTATTTGGATTTATTTTTTTATCTTGATATATTTGATAATAAATTCCATTTGATTGTAATTGATTATATTCTTCATAATCTGTATCATTTATTTCATTATTAATAGTATAATTATTTATATTTTCGATATTATTATTGTCTTCTGAACTATTATCTTCTTCATTTGAATTATAAAAAGTTTGCCTTTCATATTGACATAATGAATCCTTTCTAATAAAATTATTACTTTGTTTTATGTTTAATGAATAATTGTTTTCAGATAATTTTCTGTTTAAATATTCATTACTACTATTATAATAATCTATTAAAGGTGATGAAAATTCAGTTATACTATTTCTTTTATTTCTAATTGAAATATCAGAATTATCTTTTGGTGTTTTTAAGTTTATTGACTCTTGAATAGTCAATAAATTATTTGAATTCATTAATGTTATTATTTATAAAAAATATTTTTTTTTTTATAATATTTTGGAAAAAAATAGGAAAACAATAAAAAAGAAATTATAAATTAATAATATTAAATAATATTTATTCAAAAAATTATTATAAATTGAAAAATTAATCTTTTTATAATATTTAAACAACAAAAATTTAGTTCTAAATTACTGAGTTTCATTTTTTATTTTAAAGATAAATAATTTAATAAAAATTTATTTACTGAAAATTTATTTTCAATCTCTTATTAAGTAATTAATACATTCTTTTTCTTTATTATTATTTTAATCTTTTTTCACTATTTCTCAAATTATATCTATTTAAAAGAAACAATTAACAATTGAAAAATTTAATTATTCGTTTATAAATGCTAATTATTATATAATAAATGATAATTATATTCAAGATAGATTCTTATATTATTTTTAAGTAAATATATTTTCCAATATCTATATCATAAAATTTTATAATAAATGATTAATTACTTTTTTTGAAGATGAAACTTTTATTCTTTTTTTTACTTGTTAATTATTGAATAATTTTTTTCCATATCAAATAAATATTTTCTTTTGAAAAATAAAATTGAATTTATTATATTCTATAAATTGTTTTATATAATTATTATCAATAAAATAATTGTATTTTTTTAAAATTATTTAATGATAAATAATAATTAAAAAAAATTATTAATGTCACAATTAAAGAATTCAGAAAATACATTTAACAATCCATTCCGTGAATCTATAACAAATTCATTAATAAATGGAATACCATTTTCCCGTTTAATAAATATGGAAAAACATAAAAATTTTTTAGACTTAATAAAATGTAAAATATGTTTTAATGTTTTAAAAAATCCATATGATTGTTCAATATGTGGAAATACATTCTGTTATAATTGTATAAAGAATATTATAAATGAAAATAAACAATGTCCATTTAATTGTACAAATTTTGAAATAAAACCATCATCATATATTATAACATCATATTTAAATACATTAAATTTTTCTTGTTTAAATAAAGATAATGGTTGTAATGAAATAATCTCATATAATAATTTAGATAAACATGATAAAGAATGTAAATATTTTTTTATTACTTGTCCTAATATTCAATGTAGTAAAAAAATGAAATGGCGTTTATTAGAAAATCATTTAAGAAATGAATGTGAATATTCTTTATTAAAATGTCCCCATTGTTCTCAAGAACTGTATAGAAACGAATATGATGATCATATTAAAAATTGTAATGAAATTAGAATTTCTATTAATAAAACTGTTAAAGAAAATATTGATTTAAAAGTTACTCAATTTGAAAATTTAATTAATTCTTTACCTGAATTAAAAGAAGTTTCTCTTGTTTCTTTTTTAAAAATTTTATTATATCAAGTTAGTTTAAATAATCAAGTTATTAATTCAAAATTTGATTCTTTGAAAAATGAAATTGAAGTTATTCATAAAGATATTAATGAAATTAATAAGAATAATATGATTTTCTTTGAAAATATTAATAATGAATTTGAAAATTTAGAAAACAAAATTAGTAATGAAAATAATGAAAATAATAATAGTTCTACTATAAATGAATCTTTATTAACAAATGAAGATATTAATAGAAAATTATTATCTAATTCAATTAATTTTCCATTAAATGAATCTGGAATTAGTGATAAAAAAACAAAAGTTAATGAAAAAAAAGAAAATAAAGATAGTAAAACTTTAATCAACAATAAAAAAAAACAATCAAATAAGAAAGAACCTAAAAAAGATAATACAAATTATTCACGAAATAATTTAAGTGTAAATGAATTAAATAAAAACAAAACAAAATTAAAAGATAATCAAATGAAAAATGAAAATTGTGTTTTAGATGAGAATAAAGATAAAAGCTTTGAATCAAGTAAATCTAATAAAATAATCAATGATCCCCCTTCATCAAGACCATTTAATACACTTAGTTCCTATACAAATTCAAATATAATAAAGAATCAAGAAATTATTATAGAAAAATTAGATTCAATAATTAAAAATCAGGAAAATAATTCAATTAAAATAATAAATGAAATAAAAGAAGAACAAAAAAAAAATCTAGAAAAAATTCTTAATAATAATATAACAAATAAAAATAAAGAAATTAAATTATCAGATTAATTTAATTAATAAAATAAAAATAAATAAATTTAATTTTTCACAATTTAAATATTAAAATAAACTTTACTTCTATTTAACTTAAACGAAATTAAGAAATTCATTAGATTCAAATTCATTAATAACACTTTCAACAAGATTAGGATTTTTAATAAAAGCTTTTTTAATCATTTCGATTTCTTTACTAGTAAAATTTTTTTTTAATAATTCAAATCTTTTAGCTAAATGCACAGCTTCAGTTAATCTATTCATTCTAATAAATAAACAAAAAATTTTTTCATATTTTCCTAATCTGATTAAAATATCTTCTGCATGTTGAATGCATTCATTTTTAACTTCTTTATCATAATAAACTTCTTTATTAAATACAATATCTTCAATTAAATAATTTGCTAAATCTTCACTAATTGGAATTGAAGAATATTGATAAAAAATATTTTCAAGGAATAAATTTTTAACTTTTTTTAAATACATTATTAATATTTCATTTGCACTTGGATGAATTTTTACATTTTGTATTCTTAATTCATCAATAAATAATAAAAAAACATTTATTATATAATCTGGTTTTACATTTTTATTAAATTCAAAAACTTTAAATAATTTATAATAAATATCAATTTGATTTATTAAATCTGTTTTTTTTAAAATTGTATATTGAAATGGAATTGGTAATTCACTTGGTTCT
>JAEEGL016324735.1_pt1 | contig 16943 bp, 10 predicted proteins | sample 9134231 | NCBI WGS metagenome assembly JAEEGL01 (sample SAMN16246548, study PRJNA631951) | gut metagenome | biome: gut microbiome; feature: rumen; material: fiber-attached | host: Bos | place: Iran: Karaj | collected 2018-10
ACAACACGAGGAGAGCTGCCAGGATCACAGATGCGATTTTCCGAAGATATCCGTTCTTCATCCGATGGAAACGTACTCCCCTTCTTCCAGTCCCGAGAGGATCTCCACGTAATTGTCCCCCTCCAGACCGATCTCTACAAACCTGGTGATGCGGTGACCCAGCTCGTTCACCACATAGACATAGCATTTGTCCCCCGCCTTGTGCAGCGCCCGAAGCGGAACGGCCAGCACATGCTCCCGTCTTCCGATCTCCAGGGTGATGGAGGCTCTGGTGCCCTTGTTGATGGAACTCCCCGCCGCGGCATCCTCTCCCTGCAGCAGGAAGATCAGCTGGGGCTCTCCCTCCGCATTTTCCGTCAGCTTCGGAAGAACGCTGTAGGTTCCCGCGGACAGTCCCGTGGTGATCTCCAGATCCACGGCCTCCCCTTCCGTAAAGTAAGCGGCCTGCTCCGGCTTATCCGCAAAGAAATACATATTCGTGGGATCCATGATGGTGATGACGGTCTTGCCGATCTGGGTCTTCGACCCTTCCAGCCCCGTCCTTACATAAGTGACAATGCCGGAGATCCCCGCATAGATCTGGTGATCCTCCTCCCCGCGCTTTGCCCGGTTGAACCTCTGCTCCGCAAACGTGATCCGGTCCTCCAGATCCTCCAGGGTGTGTCTGTAGGACTCCCGGATGGCCTCCTCCTTTTCCCGCTCCCGCTGCTCCATCTGGGACACACTCTGTCCCTCGGCCACGGCGATCTCAAAGATGGCTTCCGTGATGTCCGCTTCCATCTCATCCATCACGGCCTTTTGCTGGAGCTTTAAGCGGTCCAGATCATACTGCAGCTGCCGGAGCTGATCCGAAGTATCGGAGCTCACCAGGGACACCAGGAGCTGTCCCTTTTCCACCCGTTCTCCTTCCTTCACGAAGACCGATTCGATCTCCTGCCGTTCCACATCGAAGGAAAGATCCTCGTAATCCGCGGACTCATACTGGCAAAGGACCTTCAGGTGCAGTTCCACATCCGTCACGGCTGCCGCCACGGCGCCGTCATACTCCTCCCCGGTCTCCTGCTCCGTCACCAGCACCTCCGTGCCGGATTCCTCCGGGGCTGCACACCCCGCTGCGGCCAATAAAAGAGCGGTGCCGAAAAGCAGGGCCCTGATCCCCTGCCTCGCACCGCTTCTATGATCTTTTTGTGACCGAAACCCTATCATATCGTAAAAACGGCAAGGCATCCGTTTTTTCGCTGCCTTGCCGTTACCCTTACTGCCTTTCTGATTATGAATTCGACATTGCGCAGAGCTCATCCAGCATCTTCGGAAGCTCCGTCTCCATATTCTCGTTGCTGAACTGGCAGGTACCCACCTTCTCGTGGCCGCCGCCGTGATACTTGAGCATCAGGCTTCCCACGTTGACCTTGGAGGTCTTGTTCAGGATGCTGTATCCCACCGCAGCCGAGCAGCCTTCGCCGCCCTTTCCGCTGACGATCCATGCGGAGATGTTCTGCTCCGGGAACATGCTGTAGATCATGAACCGGTTCCCGGTGTAGATGGGATCCACCCCCCGCAGATCGCTGATGATGACATTGCCCTCGACTCTGGTATGCGCCAGCACCATCTCCTTGAACTTCGCGGTCTGCTCATTGTAGACCTCGATGCGCTCCTGGACATCCGGGATCTCCAGGATCTCCTGGGTCGTCATGGTGCGGCAGCAATGCATCAGCTTTTCCATCAGTGCGTAGTTGGGGATCGTGAACTGTCTCCACCGTCCGAGGCCGGTACGGGGATCCATCAAAAAGCCCACCAGGATCCATCCTTGGGGATTGAGTACCTCATCAATGGTCAGATTGCCGGAGTCCACCTTGTCCACGGCCACCATCAGGTCGTCAAACTCGGGGAACCGCTCTCTGCCTCCATAGTAATCATAGATGACCCGTGCACAGGAGGGGGCGGAGCTGTCGCTCTTTCCTTTGTACTTGCCCTCGAGATTGTTGCGCTCAAACTCGCTGGAGTGATGATCGAACCAGAGACCGCAGCCCTCTACATAGGGGACGTTTGCCAGGCAGTCGTTTTCATTGATCTCCACAAGACCGTCCTGAAGATCCTTGGGGTGCGCGAATTTCCAGCTGTCAATGATCCCGACTTCCAGCAAAAGAGCACCGCATGCAAGTCCGTCAAAATCCGATCTCGTAACAAGTCTCATACTCTCCTCCTTATCAAAACCGTTTCCGGTCTTTCGGTTCCCGGATCCGAAACACATCCATTATACTATAAAGACATGGAATTTGGTAGAGTCAATTTCGGATGTATTTTTCCTCAAACTCTTCGATGGAGACGGGTTTGCTGAAATAATATCCCTGGAACATATCGCAGCCGAAATCCGTCAAAAATTCCACCTGATCCTTCTCCTCGACACCCTCCGTCACCACTTCGATCTGCATCTGCTTCGCCATCTGGATGATGTGCTGCAGGATGATCCGGGTGCTGGCCTTCTGCTCCACACTGCGCAGGAAGATCATGTCGATCTTCAGCACGTCGATGGGCATGTCCTTAAGCATGTTCAGAGAGGAATAGCCGCTGCCGAAATCGTCCATCTCCAGGATAAAGCCCGCACTGCGGAGCCTGTTGATGATCTCGATCTTCTGATCCGGATCGTTCATCATGGACGACTCCGTGATCTCCAGCCGGAGCTGGTCAGGCCGGAGGCCGTACTTTTCCACCAGCCCCGTCACCTTCTCATAGATGTCCAGGAAGTAGAAATCCTTGGGGGAGATATTGACGGAGATGTAGCGGTCTTTGTATCCTTCATCCTCCCATCTGCGCAGGGTTCTGCACGCGTACTCCCAGATGAAGGTATCCACCTTTACCACCAGGCCGTTCTTTTCCAGGGACTCCATGAAGCGTCCGGGATTTAAAAACCCCTCCGTGGCGTGATTCCAGCGGACCAGGGCTTCGCCTCCCTTTACGGTTCCGTCTGCGGACACCTGGGCCTGGATGTACGGTTCGATATCCCCGTTTGCCAGTGCATCGTCCAGGCTCCCGATGATCATCTGGTCCCAGAGACGGTCCTTGCGAAGGGAATCATCGTAGCGCGCGATGCGGCGCTGCACGTCGTTCTTGATGCTCTCTATAGCCAGGAACGCGCGGTCGTACATGGACTGCGCATTCAACTTCCGGTTGGTGACTTCGTATACGCCGATGTGGATGATGATGGGATACTTGATATCATTGGCTACATGGGCCACCCGGCCGATGCCTTCGGTAAACACTTCCTCGGAAAAGTCCGCCTTTCGCATGATCATCCCGTAGCGGTCGCTGCCGATGCGTCCGAAGCGGTCCGTGGGCTTAAGATACATCATCACCGTCTTGGCCACCCGGGTCAGCACTTCATCTCCCACTGCATCTCCGAAGATGTCATTGATGAGCTTGAACTCCTTGATGTCCGAAGCCACCACCACATATTCCGTCTCCGGATTGTCCTTCAGAAGGATCTCCGTCTGCCGGTAGAGTTCCTCCTTGTTCAGAGCGCCGGTAAGGGCATCATGGGTGGCCTTATAGTTCTCCTCGAGCATCTGCATCTCTTCTTCCGTCCGGTCCACGGCGGTGACAAAGAAGCCGGCATAGATGTTCCGGCCATCATAGATCCGGCGAAATTCCGTCTCGTACACCTTATCGTCGCTGAAGACCTTTCGGGTCTGGATCGTGCTCAAAAAGCTGGTGCCGATCTTCTTTTCCTCTTCGGCGGCCTCGTCCTTGATCCGGACCTTTCTGCTGAGGGAATCCTCTACAAATTCGGCTCCGATAGGGATCAGTTTCTGCACCGCATCATGGGCCTTCTGGAAATCCTCCTCCCCCTCCAGGTCAAACATTTCCTTTGCGGCGGCATTGTAGTAGATGCATTCTTCCTCATAGTTGAAGAAAAAGAGGGCATCGGAGACCTTTGTCACCACGGCTGCAAACATCCGGTCCCGCAAAAGGAACGGCCGGTATTCGATGGCGAAGATGTAGATGAGAGCACCGCTGATCTCAAATCCCAGCATGGAACCGTCAAGGGGCCTGGCCCCGATGGCGATCACGAACTGCCAGATCACGGTAAATGACAGGACCGCCAGGATCACGGCATATTTTTCCAGATAGATGGCGGATACCTGCGTCATCTTGTGGATCAGGATCCAGAGAAGCATCAGGGTCATAAAGGTATTGAACAGCATGTGGATGCGATAGTACCAGAGATGATGGAAGATGTAACCATGACCGGCGATCCCCTCCACAAAACTCCCCTCCACCTCGAAGGCATGATGCAGGAGCGGGTTCAGGCAGATCATGATGGTATCCAGGATCGTCACGATGAGGAGATTCCGGCCCCGGAGGGTCCCCTTCATACGAAACTCGCAGAACACCATGGCAAACTGCAGGATATAATAGAGCAGCCAGGTGGTGCCCACCAGATAGATCACATATCCGAAGCGGATGACCATCTGATCGGGTGAAAACACCGCGATGAGATTGCCGGCTACGGGAGCATAGCCGCAGATCAGGATCCGCTTCACCGCCTCCCGCAGCTTCTGCGGGCGGTTGGAATGAAGTGTCCTGTAGATGAACCAGATATACAGGATCAGGATCAGTGTGACGCCCATGGCGTACAGATATACTCTGCTCACATTCAGTCTCCGTCTTTCTGCGCTTTCATGCCGTCCCAAAACGGGATCGAGCACAGAGTTTACCATATGATTTTACCCTATTGAAACCCATTTCGCAAGGTTGCCGTTTTCCGAAATAAAAGGTATAATCACGCTATGGGCCTATGCCCGACTATCATTCATCATATGGGGGTATGATCATGGAAGAAAAAAACAGTCAGAAAACAGCCGGCTCGCCGACATCCGGAGCACTGGCGGACCGGGTAAAGCTCACGGGCTCCCTCGTCACCAAGATGATCTTCTTCGTCTTCCTCAGCGTTCTGGCAGTGGGGGCGCTGCTGGTGATCCTGTCCATCAGGAACGCCACGGATACGATGCAGACCACCTATGAGCACTACACCAAGAACCTGGCGGAGATCGCCGCCGATTCCGTGGATATGCTGACCAATCAGGGGACCGGCATCAGCTCCTACGGCGCGGCGGAGGAGGAAAAGCTCCTGAATCTCCTGACCGGGGATCCCGACGGAAACCGGGAATACCTGAGCGGCTACTTCGGCACTGTGCTGGGGACCGTGGTCATCGACGGTGTGGAAGGCTCCTACGCATATATGGTCAGCGCAGACGGCACGATGATGTATCATCCCACCACGGACAAGATCGGCAACACCGTGGAGAATGCGGCGGTCAAGGAGCTGGTGGGACGTCTGCAGGCAGGGGAATCCCCCGCGCAGATCGGTTCCGGCTCCATCGTCTACACTTTTAAGGGTGCGTTAAAGTTCGCCGGTTATTCCTTCACCGACGGCGGCAATATGGTCATCGTCACCGGGGACTACGACAAGGTCATGGCTCCGATCTTCAAGCTTCGGAATATCATGATCATCAGCGCGGTGATCCTGCTGATCCTGTCCGCAGTCTCCCTGTACATCCTCATCAGCATGATGCTGCGCCCCATCCGGGACATCATCTCCATCATCAACCAGACCGCGGATTTCGATTTCCGGCATCATCCCATGTCCGACGGCCTCTGCAAGCGAAAGGATGAGATGGGTCTGATGGCAAAGCACATCCGGAGTATGCGGGTCCAGTTAAGAGACATCGCCGCCAGATTACATCAGGCATCCGGCACCATCGAGGAGGACCTGGAGCAGCTTCGAAGGACCACGGAGCTGGTGAACAACGCCTGCACCGACAACTCCGCCACCACCGAAGAGTTGGCCGCTTCCATGCAGGAATGCGCCGCCTCCACCGAGACCATCAGCCACAACATCGGAGAGATCCAGAACTCCGCACATCAGATCGAGATGATGGCCAACGACGGAACCACCATGTCCAACGAGGTCATGAGGCGGGCCACCGAGCTTCACGCCAACACCGAGACCGCTTCCGGATCCACCAGAAAGATCTATACCAATGTCAAACAAAAATCCGATGCGGCCATTGAGAGCTCCAAGGCCGTTGAGAAGATCAATGCCCTGACGGATACCATCATGGCCATCTCCTCTCAGACCAGCCTGCTGGCATTAAACGCCTCCATCGAGGCCGCCAGAGCCGGTGAGGCAGGAAGAGGCTTCGCCGTGGTGGCTACCGAGATCGGCAGCCTGGCCAACCAGACCTCCACTGCGGTGTCGGACATCAACTCCATCGTCACCGAGGTGAACAATGCCGTGGGCCAGATGGCAGCCTGCCTGGAAGAGATGGGCGGCTTCCTGGAGACCACGGTCCTGAAGGACTACGACAACTTCCAGAAGGTCAGCGTCCAGTATCAGGATGACGCGGACATGTTCAAGGACAGCATGTCCAGTATCAAGAACGGTGTGGATGAGCTGATGGAGACCATCGCCCACATCGTGGAGGCCATCTCCGCCATCTCCACCACAGTCACGGAGGCTGCGGACGGCATCTCCGATATCGCGGGAAAGACCACGGACATCGTGGCCGACATGAGCGAGACCACCGGCAAGATCGGCGAGGTAGGGGACTGCGTCACCACCCTGAACGGGGTCATCGCGGAGTTCCGGCTGGAGTAAAACACGGTACGGTAAACGAAAGACGGGTGACAGACGGGGACGGTTCCAAACCACCAAAGTTCGGTGGTTTGAAACCGTCCCCTTTCTGTCACCGGGTTTTCAGGCTGCCCGGCGCACGCCTCTTTTTAAAATGCCGGATCCCCCGGCTTACAGGTTTTCCAGAAGTCCGGAGAGTCCTTCGCTCTCATATACCCCTCGGTAGTATGCCACCTCATCCGCGATCACCGCATCGATGGCCCGCATGCTCAGAAGCTCCACCGGAGCTTTGTCATCCGTCATCAGGTATGCGCCCTGTTCATGCGGCATCAGGGAGGGGCAGACCCGCTGCTCCAGAAAGGCTGCCAGCTGCAGGGCCCCCGGGGTGGGGGTTCCCTCTTTCAGGGCATCCAGCCCCCGGGAGAGGCGCTTTGTCAGATCCCCGCCGCAGCCCGCAAAAAGCTCCCGGTTGGTATTGCCCGCCACATCCACCGTCAGCACCTCCGGGAAGACGGACCCGATGGTATCTGCCAGATATTCGTTGATATTTCCCTCCGTCCTACCCCGGAGGTTCATGTTCACCACCATCACTCCCTCCGGCGTCAGATGGTCCCTGACCAGCGTGAAAAACTCCCTGCTGGCCATCTGAAACGGAATGGTGATATCCTGATAGGCATCCACCATGATGACATCGTACGTCTCATCCACGGCATTTAAATAAGCCCGCCCGTCATAAGTCACCACCGGGATCTCCTCCGAAAGCCCAAAGTAGGTTCCGGCCAGATCCGTGATCCCCTGATCGATCTCCACCCCCGTGATCCGGGCCTCCGGGGCGAATCGCTTTAACTGGGTGGCATAGGTTCCGGTCCCCATTCCCAGGATCAGCACCTTCAGGGGTTCCTCCCCGCCCATGCCGGATAAGGACACCCCGGCGGGGGTCATAAAGGGCGCCGCCAGCGCATAGTCATAATACATCCCCGTGAGGGTATCCTCTTTTACGTAGATGGACTGCACCCCGAAGAGCACATTGGTGGACAGTATGACACTTCTGTCATCCTCACTCACCTGCAGATAATTGTAGATGGATTCCCCCTCGTAGACCAGGTCCTCCTTCCAGAAAGCAAAGCTGCTGCCGGCTCCGAAGACCGCGCAGAGCACGATGAGCAGTCCCGCAGCCCCGGTCTTTGCCAGATCCCTGCCGGCGCCCTTTCCCTTTTCCCGAAACCGCCCTGCGAAAAACATCAGAGACAGGGCAAAGAGGATCCCCGCGAAGATCAGGAAGGTCACGGCAGTCCCCACACTGGGAATGGTGACAAAGGTGGGGACAAAGGTCCCGATGATGCTGCCGATGGTGTTGGCTGCCCCAAGGCGTCCCACGATGCTGGCATTGTCCTCCAGGCCTTCCATGGTGGCCTTCACCAGGCAGGGCGTCACCGTCCCCAGAAGAAAGAGGGGAAAGACAAAGATCAGCATGCAGGCCGCAAAGGCCGCCCAGATCAGATAGTTGGTGTTCACGGAGAGGATGATGACCCCCGAGATCCCCAGGATCAGGTACTTCCCCAGAAAGGGAATGGCGGCGATCCAGACCGCCGCAATGAGGATCCTGCGGTAGAGCGCCGCGGGATTGGGAGAGCGGTCCGCCCGCTTTCCGCCGTACAGATTCCCCAGGGCCATGGCGATCATGATGGTCCCGATGATGATGGTCCACACGATCTGGGAAGAGGAAAAATAGGGGGCCAGAAGCCTGCTGGCTCCCAGCTCCACCGCCATCACGCTCATGCCTGCAAAAAATTCCGTCAGATACAGATACCATTTTCTGGTGAGGATTCGGTCCTTCAATGCAGCTGATCCTTTCTTCTAATTGCTCCGGTCTCCCCGGGCTGCCCTTTCTTCCGCGCCTCCCACCCGTTCCATGCGGTAGAACCGGTTGGTAAAGGGAATGGTATACCGGGTAAACCTCCGATAATCCGACAGCCGGATCCGGTAGATCTCTCCCCAGGAGGCCACACGCATCCAGGTGTGTTCCCCCTCTCCCTCCAGACCCAGCAGGGTCATGTAGTGGGCCTTGATGGATTTTGCGCTCACGGTCCCCCTGGCCGGATAAAGGGGCAGGCGCTTCTTTCGCCAGAGCACCGGCACTGTGGGGCCTGCGGCAAAAATGACCGGGATGTCATTTTTTAGCATCTCTTCCAGCGCCTCCCGGTTCCCGGCTCCCACCATGCCCCGCATACGGTAGGGAATGCGATTCCTGCGAAAAAAGAGATTCACCAGGATGGGATACAGGTAGGGGGCGATGCCAAAGCCCGGGACGATGGGCAGTGCCCGGCGCTCCATCTGACGGATGCGATCCAGGTATTCCTCCCGGCTTCCCGCTGCCGGCAGGGCCTGTTCATAAACGCAAAAATCCAGCAGAGCCACCACGCCGCATCCGAACCCGCGGATCCTGGCGTCTCTGCCGAATTTTCCTTTTCCGGAGAACCACATCTGGCTTCCGGCGATATACGGTCTTTCGATCCCGCTCATTCCCTGCCGTCCCAGCAGTAGGTGCAGAGCTTGTCTTTGTCCAGTCCCACGGCATCCAGCATGTCGTCCAGCCGGTTGTAGCGCAGGGAGGTAAAGCCCAGCTGTGCGCAGATGTCATCCAGCATCCGGTGATATCTGTCGGAGTCGGGATTTGCGTAGTCCTCCAGGATGCTCCTGGTCACCTCGCTCCCCTCTTCCTTCATGATCATCCGCCGGGCGATGAGCTCCATCTCCGAGGTGGATCTGGAGAAGTTGATGTATTTGCACCCAAAGAGGAGCGGCGGGCAGGCAGGCCGGATATGGACCTCCTTTGCCCCGCTCTGATACAGGAATTCCGTGGTCTCCCGCAGCTGCGTCCCCCGGACGATGGAGTCGTCGATGAGGAGCAGGCGCTGTCCTTCGATGAGATCCTTCACCGGGATCAGCTTCATCTTTGCGATGAGGTCCCGCTTGGACTGGATGGTGGGCATAAAGGATCTGGGCCAGGTGGGGGTATACTTGATGAAGGGTCTGGAGAAGGGAACCCCGGACTCATTGGCATATCCCACCGCATGGGCCGTTCCGGAATCGGGCACGCCGGCGACGGAATCCACATCCGCCCTGGTCATGCCGTCCCGCCTGGCCAGCAGCTTTCCGCACTCATTGCGCATCTTCTCCACGCTGACTCCCTCATAGTGCGAGGAGGGATATCCGTAATACACCCAGAGGAAGGTGCAGATCCGCATATTCTTGCCGGGCGCAGCCAGGGTCCGCACCCCCTCCGGCGTCATCACCACGATCTCGCCGGGTCCCAGCTCCTTGTAGTCCCGATAGCCCAGATTCAGATAGGCAAAGGCTTCGAAGGATGCACAGAAACCGTCCTCCTTCATGCCGATGGTCAGGGGGGTCCTGCCCAGCTTGTCCCGGGCGCAGTACACACCGTCCGGGGTCAGGAGCAGCATGGTCATGGAGCCGTCGATCCGCTCCTGCGCATACTGGATCCCCTCGATGAGATTGTCCTTCTGGTTGATGATGGCCGCCACCAGCTCCGTGGCATTGATCAGGCCCCCTGTCATCTCCTGGAAATGGATCCCGCTCTTTGCCAGGACCTCATCCGCCAGCTCCTCCAGGTTGTTGATCTTCCCCACGGTGGTGATGGCATAGGTCCCGTGATGGGAACGCACCACCAGAGGCTGGGGCTCGTAATCGGAGATACATCCGATCCCCAGATTCCCCTCCATCTCGTGGACTTCCTTTTCGAACTTCGTCCGGAAGGGAGAGTTCTCGATATTGTGGATCGCCCGCTGGAAACCGTCCTTGCCGAAAGTGACCATTCCGGCCCGCCTCGTTCCCAGGTGGGAGAGATAATCCGTTCCGAAGAACAGGTCAAACACACAGTCCGTCTTCAGTGCCGCTGCAAAAAAACCGCCCATAAATCCTCACTTTTCCGGGGGGATCCCCCCCCTGATCTTATCTGGTCGCGATGGCAATCTCCAGGATCTTGGAGATGTAGGTCAGATCGCGTTCCTGCTGTTCTGTCATCCGCTCGTCTTCCGGCTTTTTGTCAAAGAAGGCGATGAGCCCCCGCTCCGGCACATCCCGGAACAGGTACAAAAACCCGTGCCGATAGCCCCGGGCCATCATATAGTCATACAGTCCCGGGCAGGTCTCGCGGTACTCGGAAACCTCCCGCACCGGGAGCACCCCGTTGTCATCAAAGAGCGAAGCAAAGCCCTCCTCCAGTGCGAAAGGCATCTCCTCCGTGCAGTCCCCGTCCCCTGCGGAAGCCGGCAGCGTGCTGTCCTCCCCCCGTCTGTATCCGTGCATGCTCTTTCGGAGGTTTTTGTAAAACAGATATGCGCCGTCCAGCCCGTACACCCGACAGACAGGCCGAAGCCCCGCTCCCACTGCCCATGCCTGGGTGTGCAGATACCCGTCCAGCATCTGCAGCACCAGAGCGGTGGAGTCTTTTACCTCCACTTCCATGGTGGTTTTCGCCGCATCCCGGATCCAGGAATGGAGCACATCCCCGTGGATCTCCGGGGTATAGATGATGTACCGGTTCCGCCCCTTTTCCTTTGCGCGGTAAAGCATCTTGTCCGCCAGGGTAAAGAGATCCTCATAGCCGGAAGCATACTCGGAAGCCGTAGCTGCCCCGATGGAGATGGTGATGGTGGAATTCCCCTGCTCATCCGCAAACTCCTGCTCCACATGGTCCCGGATATAGCGGAGGATGTTGCGGGTCTCGCTCTTATCCTTCGCCCGGTCGATGACGAACATCAGCTCGTCCGTACTGAGCCGTCCCTGTCTTCCCATGGGGCCCAGGGCGTCGCCGATGATCTCCGCCACGGTCTGCACGATCTCTTCCCCCGAGGTGCCGCGGGTCCGGACCGCCTCATGGAAATGATCGATATTGGCAATGCCGATGGTCACCGGGTGTCCCCCGCACTCCGCACATTTTTTGCCGGCATATTCCTCGATGCCGGCCAGATCCATCAGCGCATCTTCATCCGCCTTTTCTCTTCCGCCGCTGCGTCTGCCCGAGAGCAGCTCCTCCATATCGGAGAGCTCCACCCGGATGGCGGGAAACCCCAGAGAATCCTTGTCCCGGACGGCATGGCCGCTAAACCATCTCCAGTTGCCGTCCCGGGCAGCGATCCGGCATCCGAAAAAGGAATCCTCCCGGCCCTGCAAAATCCCCCCGGGCACCTCCCGGATCAGATTCCCGTACTCGGAAGGAGCCGCAAAAAGCTCCCCCTCCAGCGCATCCAGTGCCTCCGTCACCTGACGGTAATCCAGCGGATGCAGGTTGGCTGCCAGAGAGGTCGATTCCGGATCCTGCACAAAGTTCCGATAATCGTCCCCGCATTCCAGGATCTCCAGGTTTTCATCGATCTTGATCTTCATACTGTCCCCACTGTCTCCGGTCGTCCCCCAAAACCTTCCCGGCCGGTCTTACTTTACCCGCAGGTCTCCGTGGAAAAACACCGCCACCGTTCCCGGTCCCGTATGGCTTCCGATGGTGGCGCCGATGGGAAAGATCTGCACCTTGCCGTTTAAGTTCGGGAAGGTCTCCTCAATGAGGTCCGCCACATATCTGGCATCCTCATAGCAGGCCGAGTGGGAGATAAAGCATTTGCCGGCATAGTCCTTCCCGTCGTCCGCATGCTCCACCATCATCTCCACCGTGCGCTTGCTGACTTTCTTTTTGCCCCGGATCTTTTCTCTCGGAATCAGAAGGCCGTCGCTGTCCATGTTGAGCAGCGGGCAGATCCCCAGGATATTCCCGATGGTGCCGGCGGTCTTGGAGACCCGCCCTCCCCGGATGTAGAAGGTCAGATCCGTGGAGAAGAACCAGTGATGGACATGGAGCTTGTTTTCCTCCGCATAAGCGTGCAGCTCCTCCAGCCCCATTCCCTGATCGCGAAGATCCGCCAGAGAGTCCACCAGGAAACCGAAACCGCTGGAGGCTCCCAGAGAGTCCACGATGTAGATCTTCCGGTCCGGATAGGTATCCATCAAAGACTCCGCCGCCAGTCTCGCGGAGTTGGAGGTGCCGGAGAGTCCGCTGGACAAAGAGATGTGCAGCACATCCTTGCCCTCCTTCAAAAAGGGCTCGAAAAACTCTTCGTACTCCCCGATGCTCACCTGGCTGGTCTTGGTCTCCTCTCCCTCCAGCATCCGCCGGAAGAGTTCCTCGGGGGGAACGGACTCGCCCATGTCGTCCAGATATTTGGTCCCGCCCAGCTCAAAATGGAAATAGACCGCAGGGATGTTCCTCCGCTGGAAATACTCTTTGGACAGGTCACAGGAGGAACAGCAGCTCAGGATATAATCGCTCATTTTGTCATGGATTCCTTTCTCGTTCTTGGACCGGGCAGGGCCAAATGGCCTTCCCGAAAACCACTGTAAATCTTACAATAGAAGCCTCCGATTTGCAAGAATCAAGGCAGTCTGGGGCTCCAATGGTTCTGGTTGTACAGATCCGTAAAGCGGTACAGTGCGATGTGGTCATCGGACAGATAGGTGTCGCTGACGGTCAGCGCCCCGGTCACGGTCTGCCGCGGTCCGATGAAAAAGCTGTCGATAAACTCGCCGTCATAGCTGTAGTAATCCGCCACAAAGTCCACAAAATCCCCCACCTCCAGGGGCAGGAGGCCTCTGGATACAGTGTCCGTCTGGTACGAAGGGTCATAGTCCGGATCCGCTCCGGCGATATAGCCCGTGGGGTGCTCGGGATCAAAGATCACCACAAGTCTGACACGATTGTCATTTAAGTATGCCGGGATGTAACCGGTAACGGTCATCTCGTCCCCGTCATAGACGGTGTCCACATGGTAATAGGCCACGGGCTGGCCGTTGACGGAGATCCAGGTTCCGTCCGTATCCGGGATCAGATTCCCCGCCTCGTCAATATCGTAAAGGTTGTCCAGTCCCATGTCGATGTAGCCGTTTCCGTCATCCACATACATGTTCAGGTCCACGCTGTGGATCAGCTCCCACTGATCCGCCGCGATGGGCAGGATGGGATCGCCGCCGGCGCTGAACTTCCATACCAGAGCCGATGCGTCGAACTGATGGTCCGTGATGAAGGACGCCCGGTCCGCATCGGAGAGGCTTCTGCCGCCGAAGATCCCCGAGAGTGCGGAGTTCCCGGAAAAGGCGGACACCAGGCTCAGCACGGAATCCAGGCCCTGAACGGAGGCTCCGGAACCTCCTCCCGTGAGCATCTCCAGGGGATTGGCCAGGCCGCTTCCGCCGTAGGATGCGCCTCCGGTAACCGCCTGACCGGACAGCTCCAGGCTGGCGAACTCCCGGATGCAGTCGGAATACTCGGACCCAAGTCCGATCTGGTCATAGGTGCTGACTGCCTTCCCCACGGAGGAGGTCTTCCGGTACGGGAAGTACACGGAGACGCCGTAGGCGTTGGTCATGTTGGAGGAGGTGCGGTTGTACTTTACCGCCTCCAGAAGCGTCCCGGCCAGTTCCTTCGCCTCATCGGTGCCGATGCCCTGGGCGAACTGCACCAGGTCGATCTGGTCGATCTTCGAGGACTGGGCAAACTCTCTGGCGCCGCTTCTGGCATCCGACACGGTCTGATATCCGCCGTCGGTGATGAGCTTTGTGGTACTGCGGGAAAACTCCTTAAAGTCCGCCGGCAGGGTCTCGGAGAGTTCTGCCAGGTCCACCACGGACAGAGTGCATTTCTGGCCGCTGCAGGTCCGGGCGCAGGTGTCCACGAAGTCGTCGATGATCTGCTTCGACAGGTCCAGGGAATCCATGGAGGTGTTTTGTGACAGGCTTGTCAGCCAGTTGGTGTAGTACCACCCCACGCCGGGCTCGGTCTCCTCGGAGGCCACGATGTAGTCGGCGTACTGAGCGATCATCAGGTCCGTCTCCACCGTCGCCATGAGGCAGGTGTCGAATCCGATGATGTCAAAGGTGGTTCCCGCATTTTTCAGCGCGGTATCGATGCCGGCCAGGGTCATGGATCCCTTGGATGCGTTCTTTTCGTCATATCCGTATCCGGACACGGATCCTCCGCCGTGATCCCAGAAGATGAGGATGTTCCGGTTCGCGGGGAAGTTCTTTGTCCCATACTGGATAAAGGATGTCAAGGTGGCGGGATCGGTCATGGCGCCGGTCCCGGCATCATCCTCCAGGGTGCGCATCTTGCCGCCGGTGATCTGGTAGATCTGGTTCCTGTCGGATGCGACGATATTGTTCTTCCACTTCCAGCATCCGCCGGTGTAGACGATGAGGTTCAGCCTTCCGGAGACATCGGCGCTGAGCATTTCCTGAAGGTCATTGGTCGCCATGCCGCTCTTGGATTCCAGGTCGGTGCCGCACATGTACACCATGACGGTGACGGTATCCTGACCGTCTCCCAGCAGGGTGGTATAGCGGTCTCTGGCTCCTGCGGCCACTTTCCGGTTCAGGGTTCCGGTGTTGGGCTGTCCGGTCCACGCCGCACTGGTACCGCTGACGCTGCCATAGAGTCCGGTGCCGCCTCCCAAAAGGGACGCAAGGCTTCCTGCGCCTCCGCTGCTCTGGGCCGCATCCAGAAGGCCGGCCACGCTGCTTCCGCTGCCGGATCCGCTGCCGCTGCCGGTGATCGCGGTCCCGGCGCTGTCACTGCCTCCGCCGCCTCCCAGAAGGGATGCCAGGCCGCCGCCTCCGCCGCCCAGCACCAGGAAGAGGATCACGATGATCATGAAGAGCTTGCCGCGTCCGCCGCCGCTGCGCACCGGGCCGCCGCTCACGCCGGAGGAGCCGGGTCTGGATCCGCCGCTTCCCATGAAGGAACCGCTTCCCACATGTCCCGCTCCGGTGCCGGAACCACGGCGCGATACGCTCGCTCCCTGGCCGGTGATGTTCTTTTGTCTGCCTCTGGGTTGTGCCACTGTTCTTGTCCTTCCTTCTGTGTGTCTTGCTGTACTGTAAAGTACTGACGCTTCCTCGCGGATGTGTTTGGTTCCGGCAACGCTTCCGTGTCCGGGTCTTACACCCGCTCGAACACGGGCATGTACTCGATGGGTGCCTTCACGGTCACGGTCTGTCCGCCCTCGTACACGGTCCCGTCGGAGGTCAGCTTCCAGCTTCCGGCGGGCAGGTACACACTGCGCTCATAGCAGTTCAGGGTGAAGATCGGTGCCACCAGGTACTTCGCACCGAACATATACTGATCCTGCAGCTCCCAGCACTTCTCGTCTGCGGGGAACTCGTAGAACATGGTGCGGATCAGGGGCGATCCGTTCTCGGAGGCCTCGTCGTAGAGGGCCTTGATGTAGTCATGCATGGAGATCCGGATGTCGTGGTACTTCTGCATGATGGCGTAGTTGTCCTGGCCATAGCTCCGCAGCTCGTTGGGCTGACCCGTGTGCAGATAGCCGCCGCCCCAGTCTCTGGTGTCAAGAGGCGGGATATTGTAAGGGCCTCTGTCCCCGTGCAGCGGGAGGACTGCGGAGTAGGCCGCGAACTGATACCACCGGATCAGGAGCTGCCGGAAGTTGGGGTCCGCCACATCGTCGGTCATGAAACCGCCGATATCCGTGGTCCACCAGGGAATCCCGGCGAGACCCATGTTCAGGCCCGCCTGGACCTGCTCGTAGAATGCCTGGAAGGTGCTGGGCACGTCCCCGGACCATACCACATTGCCGTACTTCTGGCTCCCCGCCCATGCGCAGCGAAGGAGATTCACCACCGTGCCGTCTCCCAGGTCCTTCATCTTGTCGTAGAAGACCCGGCTGTACATCTGCGGATACATGTTGCTGCACTGAAGGGCAGGCAGATCATAATAGCGGTAGTTCTCGAAATCGTAGACCCCGTAATCCGGCTCCGAATTGTCCAGCCAGAAGGCGTCGATGCCGTAGTCATAATAATTCTTTTTGCAGACCTCCCAGACATACTCCCTGGTAGCGGGATTGAAGGGATCGATCTCCACGCAGTCGCCCTGATAATCGTAGGTCTGGGCCGCGCCGCGCTCCGTGCGGATCAGCATGCCCTGCTCCATCATGGGGCCGAAATTCTCGCTCTTTCTGTCCACACTGGGCCACACCGAGACGATGACCTTGATGCCCATGGCGTGGAGCTCGTCCACCATGGCCTTGGGATCCGGCCAGTAGGTTTTGTCAAATTTCCAGTCTCCCTGCACGGTCCAGTGAAAGAAGTCAATGACGATCTGATCGATCTTGATCCCTTCCTTCTGACAGGCTCTCGCGACCTGCAGCACCTCCTCCTGCGTCCTGTAGCGGAGCTTGCACTGCCAGAAGCCAAGATAGTCTTCCGTAAGCTCTGGCGCGCGTCC
>JAEEGL014827815.1_pt1 | contig 16942 bp, 15 predicted proteins | sample 9134231 | NCBI WGS metagenome assembly JAEEGL01 (sample SAMN16246548, study PRJNA631951) | gut metagenome | biome: gut microbiome; feature: rumen; material: fiber-attached | host: Bos | place: Iran: Karaj | collected 2018-10
ATGTCATTCGACTTCATACTCAAGTCCGACTTGCTGACATATGATGAAAAGCGTCTTTTCCTTGGAGAGAACGCCCGCCGCTTTTACGGTTTCGGAGAACTGCTGGAGCTCCCGTATATCAAGAACATGTCAGAATAAACATTTGCATAACAGTAGCACTGAACATATGAAAACACTGAGACTCGTAGCCGCTGCGGTCGCCTTGCTGGCCGTCACCTTCTCCTCCCGGGCAAGGTAGGTCATCAGCATCAACAAGGGTTGGAACTTCTCCAGGAGCATCTCCACTGGCGCTTCCGTGGACCAGTTCGCACGCTATGGGGGCAGGGGGCAGAAGGTCGATCTTCCGCACACCTGGAACCAGTCGGACTTCATGAGTCCGGAGGGATATTACAGGGGCTTCGGCTCCTATTCCCGCAGGCTTGCGGTTCCCGCATCCTACGCGGGCAAACGCCTGTTCCTCAAGTTCGAGGGAGCCGGAACAGAGGCTGAGGTATTCGTCAACGGACAGGGTGTAGGGAACCACAAGGGAGCCTACAACACCTTCGTCTTCGAGATCACCCCATACGTGCATCCGGGCGATTCCTGCTCCGTGGCAGTGGTGTGCAACAACGCCCAGAGGCTGGACATCGCGCCCCAGGGCGGCGACTTCAACCAGTACGGCGGCCTCTACCGCGACGCCTGGCTCATCGTGACTGACGACACGTGCATCACGCCGCTTTATTATGGTTCGACCGGCGTACTCATCAGCCAGACGCGCGTGGACGAAAGGCTGGCTTCCATACGGGCGGACATCCACCTGTCCAGCCTCTCCGGATACGCGGGCTGCGAGATAGATTTCTGCGTTCTGGACGCTTCTGGAGCCAAGGTGGTCGACAGGCCCGGCATCCTCGTCCATGGCGACCGTTCCACCGTGGTGGCCGATATAGCGGACCCGCATCTATGGAACGGCAGGCAGGACCCCTATCTATATAAGGCCGTTACGGTCTTGAAGAAGGACGGAAGGGAGATAGACCGCATCGAGGAGAACATCGGGCTGCGCTATTTCAGTGTCGATCCCGAGAAGGGTTTCTTCCTGAACGGCAAGCATTTGAAACTCCATGGCGTATGTCGCCACCAGGACTGGGCGGACATCGCCGTGGCCCTGAAGGAGGAACATCACCTCGCGGATTTCGACTTCTTCGACGAGATGGGCGTGGACGCGCTGAGGCTTGCACATTATCCTCAGGCCAAGCGCATGTTCCAGGAGGCCGACAGGCGTGGATATGTCGTCTGGGAGGAGATACCTTTCGTGGGAGGCTATGTCAATTCAGAGGGCTTCCACGAGAATCTGAGGCAGCAGCTTCTGGAGATGATCATCCAGAACTACAATCACCCCTCCATCTGCTTCTGGGGCATTTTCAACGAGATACACGGAAACTTCGATGCTATCGTGGACGAGCTTAATTCCCTTGCGCACGAGGTGGACCCGTTCCGCCTGACCGTCTCCGCCACTGACCAGGAGGGCAGCTACAACCTAATCACCGACGGGATAGGCTGGAACAAGTATTATGGCTGGTATACCGACAGCGTGGCCGATTTCGGCCCGTTCATGGATGACTGGCATGCGCGCCATCCGCAGACGCTGCTCGCCATAAGCGAGTACGGCGGCGGGGCCAGCGTGCAGCATCATGTCGCCAAATACGACCACGATGAGAAGGCGGCCGGCTTCGCTGATCCCTTCCATCCGGAGGAACGCCAGGTGTGGATACACCGTCACGACTGGAAGGAAATCGCGGAGCGCGACTTCGTTTGGGGATCGTTCATCTGGAATATGTTCGATTTCGCTTCGCAGATAAGGCGTGAAGGGGATACCCGCGGACAGAACGACAAGGGTCTGGTAACCCGCGACAGGAAGATCCGCAAGGATGCATTCTATTTCTACAAGGCGAACTGGAACAAGTCGGTGCCCACCGTCCATATTTGCTCCAAGGGCTATATGGAGCGCGAGGAGGACACGACGGACGTAATCGTCTTCACGACCGCACCTTCAGCCAGACTATATGTCAACGGCAAGCTTGCAGGCAGCCAGAAGACAGATGCTTATGCAACCCTCATCTGGAAGGATGTCAAGCTCGCGTCCGGCACAAACGATGTCGTCGTGAAGACCGCCCATGGAGATGATTCCGTACGCTGGACTGTGAAATAACCGCTATTTTCGCACACTGAGGTCCACCGGCGCGGGCATTCCGTATATGTATGCCCGGTCGGTGAACTGCCAGTACTTCCAGTCCCCGTGGACCGGGGCGTCTACGCCATAGTGGGCTATCCAGATCGGATACTTCTCCTTGATCTCCTTGCTCAGGATATCCCGTACGAAGGAGTCCGTCGTGTATACCATGGGCTTGCGTCCGTAGTGCGCCTCCACGGTTTTCAGCCACTGCAATGCTCTTTCATTCAATAGTTTATATGAGCATCCGCGGTGGATAGTCTCCAGGTCAAGGACAGGAGGGAGGTCGCCGTGGCGGAGTTCTCCGACGGTCCTGATGAAATGCTTTGCCTGCAGTTCCCCGTCTTTCGACGTGCGGAAGAAATGGTAGGCGCCGCGCTGGAAATCGCGCTTTCCGGCCTCTTCCCAGTACGGCTTGAACTTCGGGTCACGCATTGTAACCCCTTCGGTGGCCTTTATGAATACGAACTTCACGGGATAGACTTTCCTGGCCATTTCCAGGTCGCGGACCGTCCGGCCGGAACGGTCGACCATCACGCGTAGCGAATCCCAGAGGATGGGGCCTTCGTTATTGTGGGATATGTCGATACCGAGGGCGCTGAAGGCGGCGGGGGGCAGGGCGGCGCCGGTCTCGCCGGCCGGACGGGCATGCCGCAGCAGCGGCAGTCCCACGGCCAGGGCGAGCAGCAGCACCGCAGCAGCCACCGCCATTCCCGGCGGCACCTTCAGCTTCCGCGTCCTGCGCTTGCGCTTCCGCGCCGACGGCTTGGCCGCCGGCTTTCCCGAAGCTGCTTTACTGACTGTCTTCCTCTGTTCCATGTTGTCGATTGTGCAAAGATAATCAGTTTTGGAGAATTGGTTGTGAATACATATCTTTGGCGGAGAAATGATGACAGGGAGGAAAATATCTGCTTTCATCCTGTCGGCGGTATTCCTGCCGGCGCTGATACTTGCATCGTTCCATCGTCACGAGGCGGTGCCGGATCCCGCCGGTGTCTCATGCGCCGGATGCGAATCGCACATGCCTCACAGCCATCTAGGCGGTGTGCAGCATACGGATGAGTGTCTGGTCTGCCAGTTCCTGACCGTCTTATGGCTTGTTACGGACAATGAATGCCCTGATATCCCGGCGATTGAGTACACTTCCAAGGCTGTCGCTACAGTAGCGCAGCCTTTACTGGCTTCTGTCATCGTCCATGGCCTTAGGGCCCCTCCTGCCGTTTTCTGCTGACTCTTCTGCCCCGGCGTGCTATATCATGGCCGGAGGCTTTCCCCATCAGATGACAGAAAACGAACTATTCCCGATGAAAAAGATAATTTTTGTCGCGGGCATGCTGGGTATAAGCGTGTCCGCAGCGGCGCAGGAGGACACGACGGACGTGTTCTTCCGCCACCTCAGACTCAACGAGGTCGTGGTCACCGGAGTGACCGGAGAAAGCAAACTGGGCGAAACTCCTTCGCCGATGAGCGTACTTGACATCACCGCCCTGCGGGGCAGGGCCTCTTCCAATATCATAGATGCACTCGCCTCCGAACCCGGTGTCAGCCAGGTTACAACCGGAGCCGGCATATCCAAGCCGGTCATCAGGGGACTCGGCTATAACCGCGTTGTAGTCATCTCCGACGGCCTCCGGCAGGAGGGACAACAGTGGGGCGACGAACACGGCATTGAGATCGATGCCAATGACGTCCACTCCGTCGAAATCATCAAAGGCCCGGCGAGTCTCATGTATGGCTCGGACGCCCTTGCCGGCGTCCTCATCTTCCACGCCGTTCCCAATCCCGCTCCTGATTCTTTCTCTGCCGGGTTCAGCAGTGAATACCAGAGCAACAACGGCCTTGCCGCGTACAGCCTGTACCACGGAGGCAACCGTAACGGCGTGGTGTGGAACCTCCGTTTCAGCGACAAGTATGCCCGCGCTTACCGCAACGCTGCTGACGGCCCGGTCCCCGGTTCGCAGTTCCGCGAACGGGCAATGACAGGGATGACCGGACTTAACCGCAGGTGGGGTTTCTCCCGCCTGACTCTCGGGTATTATCACTTGACCCCCGGGATGGTCGAGGGTTATGAGGACGGTGTCCTCGAAGGACCTTCCGGTTATGCCATGGAGCTCCCGTTCCAGCAGGTCCGTCATTATAAGGCTTTGAACGACAATACTTTCCTCGTGGGTGAGGGAAGGGTCAAGATGCTTCTCGGCTTCCAGCACAACCGCCGTCAGGAGTACGAGGAGGAATTGGATGAAGCCGGGCTGGATTTCAGGCTGAACACCGTCAATTATGACCTCAAGTATATTTCTGGCGAGAATGTCGGATGGAAGGTTTCGACCGGCGTGAACGGCATGTGGCAGGAGAGCGACAACCTCGGTGAGGAAGTGCTCATCCCTGCCTACAGGCTGCTGGATGCAGGCCTGTTCGTCACCGCGTCCAAGGCCTTGGAGAAGTTTCACTTCTCCGGTGGCGTCCGCGGGGACCTGCGGCGCCTGCACAGCATGGCACTGGCAGGACGTTTCGAGGACTTCAGCCGCAGTTTCACCGGCCTGACAGGCAGTGCCGGAGTAGTCTGGTCACCGCTTCCGGTGCTGAATTTCAGGGCCAATGTCGCACGCGGCTTCCGCGCTCCCAACCTGAGTGAACTCGCCTCGAACGGAGTGCATGAGGGCACCGTCCGTTATGAGCGGGGCAACAATGGCCTCAAGCCCGAGTTCAGCCTCCAGGGCGACCTGGGTGCGGATTTTTCCTCGGAGCATGTCTCCCTGGCGGCGGCTTTGTTCTGCAACCGCATAGACAATTATATCTATGCGGCCCGTACCGGTGAAGTGCTGGATGGATACCAGGTCTATCGTTATGAGGCTGACGACGCACTTCTGTATGGCGCCGAGATCTCTCTCGACTGCCATCCTGTCCATTGTCTTCACCTTGGAGCCGACTGGTCGTATGTGCGAGGCACCTCCGGAGGCCGCGACCTCCCGCTCATGCCTGCGCCGAGGCTGGCCGCTGAAGTCAAGTGGGAGATTACCCACGGAGGGCGGGTGCTGAACAACTGCTATGTGGCCCTGCGTGCCGAGCACCGTTCAGCCCAGGATCATTTCCTGCCCGGCACCGAGACGGCAACGGAGGCTTACACCCTGCTGGGCGCCTCGGCAGCCACCGACCTGATGGTGAAGGGCCGCCGTGCCGCCACGATCAGCATCATCGCCGACAACCTTACAGACGCAGTTTACTTCGACCATCTGAGCCGTCTGAAATACGTCGGAGTACATAACCCCGGGCGTAACGTGACAGTCAAGCTGGAAGTTCCTATCCTGTAGCATCCGATTTCATAGGCATCCTTATGTTTTTTTTGAATATTTATTCTTAAATTTGTAGAGTTTGGCAATTATCTAAACCTCAATATCATGAAGAAAACCATCCTTGCCGCCATCGCGCTCCTTCCGTTTGCGTCAATGGCATTCGCGCAGCAGGCACGCCAGGCTGCGCCCGAGGCTCCGTCCCTCCAGTTCACCACCATCAAGGAACTCCCCATCACTTCCGTGAAGAACCAGGCCAGCAGCGGTACTTGCTGGGCCTATTCCACGATAAGCTTCCTGGAGTCCGAGGCGATCCGTATCAACAACATAAAGGATCCCGCCAAGTATCCCGACTTCTCCGTATTCTTCGTAGTCAGCCACTCCTATGCCGAAAGGGCTGACAAGTATGTCCGCCTCGACGGAAACCTCACCTTCGGAGCAGGCTCCGAGGCAGATGACGTCCTCCATGTCGTCAGGGACCACGGTATCGTTCCCCTCAAGGAAATGACGGGCATGAACTATGGAACCGCCCTCCCTGCCCAGTCCGAGCTTGACGCCGTCCTCAAGGCCTATGTCCAGGCCGTCGCAAAGGTCCCGAACAGGACCCTCACCACCGCATGGAAGCGCGGATTCCAGGGCATCCTCGATGCTTATCTGGGCACTTATCCCGAGACCTTCGTCGTCGACGGAAAGCAGTACACTCCCGCTTCTTACCGCGACGCCCTCAAGATCAACCCCGATGACTACGTGACCATCACTTCCTTCACGCATCATCCGTTCTATACCAAGTTCGCCATCGAAGTCTGCGACAACTGGCGCTGGGACGACGCATACAACCTCCCTGTCGAGGAGTTCATGCAGGTGCTCGACTATGCCCTCGACCATGGTTATACCGCCGCCTGGGGCACTGATGTCAGCGAGACCGGATTCAACCGCCAGGGCATCGGCCTGCTGCTCGAGACTGCCGCCAATCCTGCACCGGGTTCCGACCAGGAGCGCTGGGTAGGCCGTGCGACCTCCGCCCAGCCCGTCCCGGACAACCTCAAGGAGATCAATCCCACGCAGGAGTACCGCCAGGCCGAGTTCGACAAGAAGAGCACGACTGACGACCACGGCATGCACATCTATGGTACTGCCAAGGACCAGTACGGCCGCAAGTTCTACCTCGTGAAGAACTCCTGGGGTGAGACCGGCGCCTACAAGGGCATCTGGTATGCCTCCGAGGCTTTCGTCGCCGGCAAGAGCATCGACCTCGTGGTCCACAAGGATGCGGTTCCCGCCGCCATCAAGGCCAAGCTCGGCATCAAGTGATGACTCTGCGCAAGTACATACCCAATACCATCACCTCCATGAACCTCCTCTGCGGGGTCTTGGGGGTGATGTTCACTTTCAACGGCCGTCCGGACATCGCCTTCTGCATGATGCTCGCCGCTGCCGCCTTCGACTTCCTGGACGGTCTGGCGGCCAGGGCTTTGGATGCGTATTCCGATATAGGGAAAGAGCTTGACTCGCTGTGCGATGTCGTGAGTTTCGGAGTCCTTCCTGCACTGATGCTGTACCGGACCATGGCCGACCTTTCGGGCGCGGGCATTTTCTGCTGCCTGCCCCTGATACTGGCGGTGTTCTCTGCCCTGAGGCTGGCCAAGTTCAATGTCGACGAGCGCCAGCACGGCAGCTTCCTGGGCCTGCCCACTCCTGCAGCCGCGATGGTCTGCGGCGCGCTGTGCTGCTTCGTGTTCTGCGAACCCTCATCCGCCCCTGCGCGCTGGTGTTCCACCGTCTGGGTGCTGCCGCTCCTGGCTTGCGTCCTTTCGACCCTCCTCGTAAGCGAGGTGCCGATGTTCGCGATGAAGTTCGGGAAGGGGATCGAAACTGACCGTCCGACCCGCATACGGCGCATCTGTTTCTTCGTCGTTGCACTGGCGGGCGTGGCAGTTACCGCCATCTCCGGCCTTCACTGGTCGCTGGCGGTGCTCATCGCGTTCCTTGGATATGTGCTGATAAACCTTATCTGAAGAAGTCGCAGGATTCCTTCTCTCCTGCTATCCATACCGAATCACCTGCCCGGAAGCGGAAATCCGCTTTCGGGTTTGTTATGAATTCGTTGTCCCGCAACACGCTCAGCACCATGCAGCCGCTCTCGCGCATGGCCAGTTCCTTCAGGGCCTTGTCGTAAAGGTAGGAACTCTCCGTTACCGGAATGATCTCGACCGCGAAGTCCCTGTCATCGCCGGAGTCGTCGAAATGCAGCGATCCCGGGCTCACGACCTCGTGCTCCATCATTTTCGCGAATGCGTCGATCTGGACGCTCGTGCCGACGGCGAGCAGGCGGTCATAAGGGTATATGCGCTCGTCCCCGTTGGGGATGAGGATCGACCGCGACCCGCGCACGATCTTAACGATATTCACGCCTGTGGTGCTGCGGAAGGGGATGTCGCGGAGCTTCTCCCCGATGTACTGCGAGTCGGGCGAGATGTAGAACGAATCGATGTGGACGTCGTAGCCGGATAGCCTCTCCCTGATGGTCGTAGTGACAGGAGCCTTGCGCCTGCTCTCCATCTCGCGGGCGTTGAGGTTGGAGATGAAGGTATCCTCGAGCCCGGAGAACTTGATGTACCTGGGCAGGATGCGCAGCAGGACGAGCGTGGCCGCAACGATAAGCAGCACTGCCCACCAGGACAGGTCGAACTTGCTGGAGATGAATACGAGTATGAAAGCGACGGCCAGGAGCAGCCTGAATATCATCAGCGAGAGGATGGGCCACTTGTTGCTCTCCTTCTCCCTCAGGAGCTTATGCACGTGACCCTGCAGGGAGCCTCGCTGTACGGAAAGCCCGTACAGGAAGGGGAGCATGACCAACAGGGTCAGCACCACTCCCGTCCACTTTATGAGACCGGGACCGAGGCCTTTCATAAGCTTCTCGAGCAGTCCCTCCAGGAAAGTGTGCGACCCGATGAGGACCGCGATCAGTACGATGCTGTAAAGGGCTATGCGGGTGAAATAGGCCGTCAGGAACTTCTTCCACTCGCTCTTCTCGGCGGAGGATCCGTCGTGGCCCATCTCGTCGGAGGTGTTCAGCCTGGACAACAGCTTGGAAGGCAGATGCTTGTGCAACCAGAGGCTGGCAGGGTCGGAGGCCTTGATCATGAAGGGCGTGATGAAGGTCGTGAGAACGGAGACGGCGATGATGACGGGATATATGAAGCCGCGCATCACGCCGAGCGAAACGCCGAGGCTGGCGAGGATGAAGCCGAATTCGCCGAGTTGGGCGAGGCTGAATCCGGTGTGCACGGCCGTGTCGAGGCTCTTTCCGGCGAGCAGCGCTCCGATGGTGATGAAGGTCATGATGCCTCCGACCGCCAGGATGGCGATGACCAGTATCGTCCCCCAGTGTTCCCCGATGACGGCAGGGTCTATCATCATGCCCACCGATACGAAGAAGATGGCACCGAACAGGTCCTTGATGCCTGAAACGAGATGTTCTATGTGCTCTCCTTCAATTGTTTCCGCAAGGATGGAACCCATTACGAAAGCTCCGAGGGCAGAGGAGAATCCCACCGCCGTGGCAAGGGTTACCATGCCGAAGCAGAGGCCTATGGAGATGATGAGCAGGATCTCGTCGTTAAGGTAGCTGCGGGCCTTCTTGAGCAATGAGGGGATCACATATATGCCCACGAGGAACCAAAGGATGATGAAGAACGCCAGTTTTGCGAGATTCCATACCATCTCGCCTCCGGAGAACTTGTTGGAGACCGCAAGCGTGGAAAGGAGCACCATCAGGACAACGGCGATGAGGTCCTGTACGATAAGGCTCCCGAAGACCAGGGGAGCGTAAGGTTTCTTCTTGAGTCCAAGGTCGTTGAATGCCTTGATGATGACGCTCGAGGAGGACATCGACATCATTCCACCGAGGAAGAGGCTCTCCATCGTGGACCAGCCAAGGACCGAGCCTACCGTGAGGCCGACCATGAACATCCCTATGCAGTTGGTCCCGGCGGTAATCAGTGCGCTGCTGCCCACCTTGAGCAGTTTCTTGAAACTGAACTCCAGTCCCAGGGCGAAGAGGAGGAAGATGATGCCTATCTCAGACCACTGCTCCACGGACTCCACGCTGGAGATGGCTGGAAGCAGGCCGAGATGCGGACTCACCAGGAAACCCGCGATGATGTAACCGAGGATGGGGGGCTGCTTGAGAGCCCTGGATATGACAGTAAAGATGCCGGCGGCGATCAGTATGACCGCCAGGTCGGCCACCAGATTGAGTTCAGATCCCATAACGGACACAAATTTAAGAAATAATTCCTTATCTTAGCGTCCGATGGAAGGCTGCAAAGTCATATTGTACATCCATGGCCTGGGCGGGGGAGCGGACAGCCGCATCCCGTCCATACTTAACGGATGCATGCCCGAAGGGTTTGAGGTCGTGGTACGGACCTACGATTTCGATCCGGAGACTGCTGCCGGGCAGATTTCCTCATGGATCGAAGAATTGCATCCGGCGGTCATTGCCGGTGAGTCCCTGGGCGCCAACCACGCCCTGGAGATGCGTGCCCGTTACGGACTCCCGACCGTGCTGGTGTCCCCGGCCCTCAACGCGCCTGCAGTGCTGCGTACCATCGCCCCGCTTACCTTGATTCCCGGAGTGGGGGCACTCCTTGGCCTTGTCTATAAGCCGCGCCCCGGAGAGCGGCAGAAACCCGTATTCCGTTTCTCCACGCTCCGCAAATGGCGTCCTGCCGTCTCCGGGACCACTGAGGCCCCGGTCTTCGCCTTTTTCGGGACCCGCGACCATTACCGCAGGAGCGGCATCGTGTCCCTGCGGGGCTGGCGGAGGCGCTTCGGCGAGGGGACGTATGCCCTTTACGAAGGTTCCCATTTCATGGAGGAACCATACGTCAGGACCCTTCTGGCAGAGCGCCTGAAGCGTCTGGCAGAAGGGTCCTGACGGAAAAGGTCCTTTTCTGGGCTAGAACCCTACCATGAAGTGGAACTGTACGCCCGCGAACATCAGGCTCTTGTCCCTGGGTGATATCTCTGAGGTGATGTCGGCGACGGGGATGTCGTAGATGTGCTTGTTGTAATGCTGGAACGGCAGGCCGAGGCTTACGGACAGCGTTTCGTTGATGTCTATGCCGAACTGGGGCTCTATGAACAGTCCCTTGACGTTGCATTTCTCAAGGTTGTTGAACACGCCCTTGTTCTTGCCGGTATTATATGCCGAAATGCCGAAACGGTATCCCAGGTCGAACTGGATGAAGAAGTCGGCGCCCCCTGTATACCCGGCTTCGGCCAGGAGATAGCGTCCGCGCATGAAAACGGGAAGCGTGAGCTCACCGTGGTAGTCGAACTCGTTCTTCTTGTTGAGCTTGCCCTGCAGGGCGAGTGCGTGTACATAGTCGATGCCGCCGCCGACGCCGAACTGGAACACGGGTGACATACGGTACAGGAATGCGGCATTGATGCCGCCGGTGCCCTTCGCACCGCGTCCGATACCTTCTCCAAGATGGATGTCGAAGTATGATGCGACAGTACCGCTCAGGTCGTAATAGGAGCGGATGGAACCGCGGTCTTCATAGTACCGCTGGGCATATGCGCTGGAAAAGGAAAGACAGCATATGGCTATAGCCAGAAGGATCTTCAATGTCGGTTTCATGGGTTTTATTTTTCACAAAAATAATACTTTTTCCTGTCAATGCAAGCAAGCGTTGCATTTCCTTCTTTTGGGAATGATACAGAAAAAACTTAACTTTGCATTTATAATGTATCCTGACATGAGAGTTTACCATTTATTCCCGTCCGCCCTCTTCCTCTGCCTGGCTGCGCTCCTCCTGACAGCGGGGTGCCGTGAGACTGAGGGCTCGGGCCGCCCGACCGTTCCTTACGTGTCCAGGATCCTCGAAGGCCATGGCCGCGACTGGTCCCTGGTGGCCGGCTTCAATCCTGCCGACCCCAAGGGCAGCATCACCCTGGTGGGGCCTGCGGACAGGAACGCCGAGCTTGCGGGCCGTTTCGTCGGGGGTGACGTTTTCGACAACATAGACGGCAGGCTTGCTCCGGACGAGCTTCCGGATTTCGCCGGCGAGCGCATCGACGTTATATCCGATCTCGCCAACCTCCCGTACGAGGCCTTCCTCGGCGGTCGTGAAGACAGTCTCAGGGCCGTCACGGCCCGCAATTTCATAGCCGCACTCGATACTGCGCTGAGTATCGGCGCCTTCGACAACGAAAAGCTCGAAAGGAAGGAGAAAGCCAAGGTCGTGGTGTTCACCTCGCCCCTTTCCGCCGCTTACGGAGCGTTCGACGTTGATACCCTCATCCGCTCCGCAGGCAAGGCAATACCTGTCATATTCCCGGCCAGGATGCTGCTTGGAAGGCAGCTTGAAAGGAATATACCACACCTCCATGTCGCGGTATTGACCGACAGCCTGACGGCTGCTTCCGGAGCGTATCAGAGAGTCTTTGACGAACTTGCGGAGCAGCAGGGACAGCTCGGCTGCGGATGCGTGGCGTTTCCTTGCGACTCGGCATCCTATGCCGGTGCCGTCCTGGACGCATACCGCACTGCGGGCGGAAACATGCCCGTTTCCGCAGTCATAGTCGACAATCCATCCGTTGACATCGATGCCGTGCGCGAGTCCTTCGGCTGGATAATGCGGGTTCAGAGCGAGGCCAATCTCGGCTACCGCAAGTTTATCGCAGACGGTTTCGTAATCGTCGACGCCTCCAGGGCGGTCACCGACGAATGCTACCGCATCCTTCGCAGGACCAACAACTTCACTCACGACATCGCCTATCCCTACTCCAAGGAGTACGTCACCGTAAAGGCGACGGGAGGAAGCGGTTACAATCTCGTGGAACAGTATTGACATGTACAAGATCACAGTTACTGCAGAAGACATAGAGAGACTCGAGACGGTGTCCTTTCCGGGACAGATCGTCGTCATAGACAAGGCGGGTGCTGACCTGGACAGGGCAGTCGCCTACCTCCGCCGCCAGAAGATCCTCGGCTTCGATACCGAGTCGCGTCCCTGTTTCTCGGCGGACCAGCCGCATTACGGAGTGTCCTTGCTGCAATTGTCCGGTGCCAGGAGGGCATATCTTTTCCGCATCAAGAAATGCGGCATGCCGAAGGCGCTGTGCAATATCCTGGCCAACCCGAGGATAGTGAAGGTGGGAGCCGCGGTGCACGACGACCTGCGTGGCCTGAAGCGCCTTCACGGCTTCGAGCCTGATGCTTTCGTGGACCTGCAGAAGATAGGTTGGGAGTACGGCATCAAGGACAAGGCCGTCAAGAAGCTGGCGGCAAACATTCTGGGTATCAGGATATCCAAGACACAGCAGCTCTCCAACTGGGAGGCTGACAAGCTCAGCGAGGCGCAGCGTAAGTACGCTGCCACCGATGCCTGGGTGTGCAGGGAGATGTACCTCAGGCTGATGCAGTCCGAGAAGCATCCGCTGACTCCCGAACAGCTGCTGCCCAATCCTCCTAAAACCGAGTCCGATGATCAAGGTCATACTGAAGAAAGGTAGGGAAGAGTCCCTGCTCCGTTTCCATCCCTGGGTGTTCTCCGGGGCAATAGCACAGATTGCCGGCAATCCGGCCGAGGGCGACATCGTCGCCGTGCATGCCTCCGACGGAGGCTTCCTTGCCTGCGGGCATTACCAGATCGGTTCCATCGCCGTACGGGTGCTGAGCTTCGACCGCTCGGCGCTCGCGCCGGACTTCTATGAAGTCAGGCTGACGCGGGCGCTCGAGGTGCGGCGCGCCGTCGGGCTGGCTGCCCCGGGCAGCCCTGCCGGCACGGCGCCGCGCACCTGCTGTTACCGTCTGGTGCACGGGGAGGGGGACGGCCTGCCCGGTCTCGTAATCGACTACTACGACGGAGTATGTGTCCTTCAGGCCCACTCTGTGGGCATGTTCCGCGCCAAGCACCAGATTTGCGACGCACTCAAGACCGTCTATGGCGACGGCCTCAAGGCGGTGTATGACAAGAGTTCCGGGACGGCCCCGTTCAAGGCCGGGCTGGATCTTGTCGACGGTTACCTTTACCGTGCCGAGGGCTTCTCGGACGACGAGCAGACCGTTCTTGAGAACGGCCACAAGTTCATCGTAAACTGGACTGAGGGACAGAAGACCGGATTCTTCCTCGACCAGAGGGAGAACCGCGCGCTCGTCGGCCGCTACGCCGCCGGACGCAACGTCCTGAACCTCTTCTGTTATACGGGAGGTTTCTCCATCTATGCGCTGGCGGCCGGCGCGGAGCACGTCGACTCCGTCGACAGCTCCGCCAAGGCCATGCATATGGTCGGCCGCAACGTCGCCCTGAATGGTTTCGACCCTTCCCGCCACACCGGCTATTGTACGGATGCCATCGAGTTCCTCAAGAATGCTCCGGAAGGGAAGTACGACCTTATGGTGGTCGACCCGCCGGCTTTCGCCAAGCACCGCGGCGTCCTGAAGAACGCCCTGCGGGCCTACCAGCGTCTGAATGCAGCCGCCATATCCCGCATCGCTCCCGGCGGTCTTGTCTTTACGTACAGCTGTTCGCAGGTCGTTGACAAGGAGTCGTTCGCGCTTGCTGTATTCTCCGCCGCCGCTTCTGTCGGCCGCAGCGTCCGCATCCTCGACCGTCTGAACCAGCCCGCCGACCATCCTGTAAATATCTATCATCCTGAGGGAGAGTACCTCAAAGGTCTCCTCCTCTACGTCGAATAGTCCTTTCTGACAATGGAAAAGAACATAGGTCTTTTCAATGAGAGTTTCCCGCCCGTGATGGACGGGGTTGCCGTATGTGTAGAGAATTATGCGCACTGGATACAGGAAAAAGTGGGTGGCGTCTCCGTCATCACTCCCCGCAATTCCGGCGCAGATTATTCCGACAAGCATTACGAAGTGCTTGATTATATGTCTGTTCCGGTCCCTTTCCGTGCCCCTTATGTGACCGGGATTTCGGAGATGGACCCGATTTTCCTGAAACAACTGTTCAAGCGCCGTTTCAAGATTGTCCACGCCCACAGCCCTTTCGTCTGCGGTATGACTGCTGCCCGTGTCGCAAAACTGCAGAAGATTCCGCTCGTCGCCACCTTCCATTCCAAATACCGCGAGGATTTCGCGCGCGTCATCCCTTCCGAGGCCATGGTTGATGCCGTAGTCAAGGAAATAGTTCGTTTCTACAAGAAGGCTGACGCGGTATGGGTACCGCAGGAGTCTGTCAAGGAGGTGCTGTACAGCTATGGCTACACTGGCCCCGTCGACGTGATGCCCAACGGCTGCGACCTGGCCGGGGATTATCCTGAGTCGTATTTCCGGGAGGCCCGTGCCGCCCTTGGCCTGGAAGACGGAGTCTTCGCCCTCCTCTACGTGGGTCAGCACATCTGGGAGAAGAATCTCCGCCTGACCATCGAAGCCCTCGCACGCATCAAGGACCTGCCCTACAGGATGTTCTTCGTAGGTACCGGTTATGCCGAGGATGAAATGAAGGAGATGGTCACCCGCCTGGGAATCTCCGGCAAGGTGACCTTCGCCGGACGCATCACCGACCGTGAGAGGCTTAAGCAGTATTATGCCGCCGCCGACCTCTTCCTTTTCCCTTCGCTATATGATACCGACGGGCTCGTGGTACGCGAGGCGGCTGCTTTCGGCACGCCGTCCGTGATGCTGCGGGAGGCTTCGGCCTCCGGCATGCTCAGCGACGGCGAGACCGGCTTCAAGATAGCCGGGAACCTTGATGAATACGAGGCACTGCTGCGGGCGCTGGCCGCCGACCCTGACAGGGTCAGGGCAGTCGGCCAGGGGGCCCGCGGCATTGTCCGCTCCTGGGAGGACATCGCGGACGAGGCATTGGACCGTTACAATGCCATCCTCAACCACCGTTACCTCATCCACCCGCTCGGATCATCATTTTAAAGCCTCTGGTTTGGTTTTACCGGAAAATTGATTATATTTGCAATCCGTTTCGGTGCCTGGGCCGGGAGGTTAGGCACTGGTCTGCAAAACCAGGTAGAGCGGTTCAATTCCGCTAGGCACCTCGAAAATGCCTCTACAGATAGCTGTAGGGGCGTTTTCTTTCCAGCCCTATGGTTACGTTAATACTCATATTGGTTACGTCGGCGGTGAGCGTCCTCTGTTTCCGGGGGATGTCGGGCATTGATGCCCTGAAGTTCAACGCCTATGATGTCTGGCACAGGAAACAGTGGTACAGGATGCTGAGCTATGGTTTGGTCCACAGCAACTGGGGGCACCTGTTCTTCAACATGCTCACGCTGTACTTCTTCGGAACTGTCGTGGAGCAGTATTTCCGGGCGGCCTTCGGCGGGACTCAGGGCATCCTTCTGTATGTGGTGCTGTATGTGAGTGCGATAGCCGTCTCGACGATCGGGGACCTGGTCAAGTACAGGGATGTATCCGGTTACAATGCCGTTGGTGCTTCAGGAGCGGTTTCCGCAGTCCTGTTCGCTTCCATACTCTTCGAACCCAGGATGGGTATATATATTTACCTCATTCCCATCCCTGTCCCGGGTTATATCTTTGCGCCGCTGTATCTGCTGTACTGCTGGTATATGGCCAGGCGGAACATGGACAACATCGGCCATACCGCCCACTTCTGGGGGGCATTGTACGGCCTGGCATTCCCGCTGGTCTGCAGTCCCGGGATCTTTTTGCATTTCCTTTCCCAGCTCGGACTGGCTGCCTGATCAGAGCAGGCCTATGGCGGTGAAGAGGGTGCGGTAGGCATCCGCTTTCCTGTCCAGGGGCAGGGGATAGGCGCGTGAGGTGGATGGCATCCTGTAGAAATCGATCTGCCGGCCTGAAATGATGAGGCCGGTGCGGCCGCCGACGCCGGGCTCGCCGCAGCCGAAGGCGCCGGCGAGCACGTCGGTGGCCTTCTGGCCGGTTGTCACCACGGCCTTGCATTCCGGAATCTGCTCCAGAAGTGCAGGTATGTCGGTCGGCGTCACCACTTCCAGGAACTTGTCGGAAGCGTTGTCGTTCAGCCGTCTGACCTCCGTAGCAGTGTCAAAGAGGGCTATGCCCTTCTCCGTGCAGAACGACTTGATCCGTTCAAGGTCGAAACTTTTCTTCCCGGGGATAACGAAGCGGTCCCGGTCGCCGTAGAAGACCAGGCCGCAGATGCGCCAGAAATCGTTCAGCCAGTTGGGGTAGTAGAACTCCATGCACCAGCGTTTGCGCTGGGGCGGGAAACTGCCCAGCATCAGGACTTTCGCCCCTGCCGGCAGGAACGGCTCGAACGGGTGCCGCTCGATGATTTGACCTTTTGTCTCCATCTTCCCCGCTAATTTAGCAATAATCCTTAGATATCCTTCGACCTGCTGTCTTACCCTGAAAAAAGTTGACTCCCAAACAAGAGCTAACTATGTTCGTTAAGCATTCACAAAAACGCGATCTCTATTACGACCGTGTAATTGAGATTTACAAGCAGACAGGTTA
>JAEEGL015235257.1_pt1 | contig 16942 bp, 13 predicted proteins | sample 9134231 | NCBI WGS metagenome assembly JAEEGL01 (sample SAMN16246548, study PRJNA631951) | gut metagenome | biome: gut microbiome; feature: rumen; material: fiber-attached | host: Bos | place: Iran: Karaj | collected 2018-10
ACTGTCCAGTTCATGATTACAAGAGATGCGGGTGATAGGAAGTTGATTCTCTTGTTAGCCTCAATGTTGGCATCAAAGACATCCTGGTCAGCCTTCTCGAGCTTTTCCTCTTCCAGCTCCTGATTACCATAAGCGCGAATGGTTCTGGCTCCCGATAGTTTCTCCCTGACCAGAAGATTAAGCCTGTCTGTGCGATGCTGAACCTGCTCAAAGAAAGGTCTCGCCTTAGCTCCCATGGTGATCATAATAGCAACCGTAATCACAAATGCAGTGAGCAGTACTACAGCAAGAACAGGGTTCATAAGGAATATCAGTATAAGCATACTCACTATAATAAAAGGCACCATGAGACTGCTTCGGCTTATATTGATAACAAGTGTCTGCAGCTGTATCATGTCCGTCATGATTCTTGTGAGAATAGATGAGCTTCCAAATTTGGCTACATCCTGAGGTAATAGGCTATATACCTTCTGCATGCAGTCCCTTCTGATCTCACAGACAACAGATGCAACAATCCTTGCACTTACGTATGAAGTAACCACAGTGCAAAGTACTGTAAGCACAGTAAAAAGCCCCATTCTGATACTCGTAGAGACTATAACATCCATATCTGCATTGGCCACGCCCTGATCGATTATAGTCTTCATATCCTTCATGATAAGGAATGTCTGAACAAAAATCTGCAGGCCAACAAACAATAAATTCACAAGTATTTCCGGAATATGATTTTTAAAATATCTCCCTAATAAACGAAACAATTTCTCAGCTCCTTTACACTTAATCCTTGGTATTCTTACCCGTCAATGCTGCAAAAACGCCTTTTACATTAGATATTGTTACATCCATTGGTTTCTTAAACATCGCATCCGCCATTGCTCTTTTTTCCATTATGTCTATAAATAGATTATTTAAAGAATCCGGGTCCATACGCTTTTGTCCGCTTCTTTTCGCCATTACAGTGAGGATTTTGTTTTCCTCTGCCAATTCTCTGGTGTATTTTTCGAGTGGATATGTTGTGAAATACGAGTAATCCCTGTCAGTATGTGTCATAAGTGGGATGATATCTGCATTTTTGATTCTTGCATTTTGATCAAACTCCACTCTTATGTCAGCCATACCACCTATGCAGGTCCCGGGAATAACCTGACAGGAAATGAAATTACCAAGCGAATAAAGACATGGAACAAGACGCCCATCAGAAGTTCTGATGTCCTCTTTATATTGAACGACATGAGGATGAGTTCCAATGATAAGATCAGCTCCGCTATCTGCAAAAAAGACAGCCCATTCCTTCTGTGAAGGCACAGGTTCATAAAGATACTCGCAGCCCCAGTGCGGCATTACGATCACAAGATCAGCCTTACTTTTGGCCCTTCGTATCTGAGCTGCTATTTTATTTCTGTCTCTTTTGCGCATTCTGTCTACAGCATAGGGTTTACCAAAGGGCATAGGATGGAAGTTCATCTTTTCAGAATAATTAAGAAGTGCCACCTTCATGTCCCCTACGGTAACAATACGCATCTTTTCTGCATCAGCCTGGGAATCATGTATTCCAAGAACTGTTATATCTTTATGTTTTCTCCAGATAGCAAGCGCATCTTCTATTCCCTTGTACTTTTTATCAAGAGAATGATTCGATGCATGAAGTACAACATTAAAGCCTGCCCGCACGATGGAATCAGCCAGTTCTGCCGGACTACCAAAGGCAGGAAATGAACTTATATCCTTGTAGTCACTTACAAGTATTGTCTCCTGATTGATTATGGATAAGTCAGCCTCATCAATAAGATTTCTGATATTCTCAAACATTATGTCAAAGTTGTATCCGTCACCTTTATAAGCAGCTTCATATACCTGCTTATGTATCAGATCATCTCCAACCATTCGTATAATGTATTCGCTCATCTAAATCTTTGCCCCTCTCCCCGATTATCATCCTATAGCCTCAGAAAAAGCTATTCTTTTGCGATATATGGAGTTTTACGAACAACAGGCACCTTGACCTGTGATCTGTTTGGCTTGCCTTCAGCATACTCTTCGAAAACCAATTCTCCCCAGCCCTTAGGCATTATCATTACTTCAGGAGCCTCCATAGCCCATCCTCTTACTATTCCAAAAGAATGACTATTTTTCTTTAAGTATTCGTCAACCTTCTCAGACAGTCCGGATTTATCAGCTTCCGATAATTCCGTCTCAGGCTCAATATATATAAAGTATTTCTTCGCCTCCGCATCAGGATATACCTGAAGAGCCTTTACTTTAAATCTGTCAGCAACACTATCCTTTATAAGCGGGCTCAGTACACTGCCATATAATTTCTCCTGTGCGATGTTAGCTATGTCGCCAGCTTTTGTTGCAAAATGCAGAAGTGGAGTATTGCCTATAAAACCATCAACATGCACTATGTCATGAATACGATATCTGTATAATCCTGAATTGGTTGTAAGAAGAACCTCGTAGTCCTTGTCAACCTCAAGCTCATGAGCCATCAGGGGTTCTCCACCCTCTTCCGGAATAAACTCAAAGAATTCTGTATAGGTCATAAGTGCGCCAGAAGGAGTATCTGCTTCCAACGGAATATTTATCTTAGCTTCGCTGGAGCCATAACCCAGATCCATGAATTTTGCTTTATTCGGAAGAAGGGGCCTAAGTGACTTAACATTGACACCAACAGATCCGCCAAGCCAAAATGAAGCCAGCTTTAAATTTGGCCAATAGTATTTCGGTATGAATTTTCCCTCTCTACGAAGCGCTTCAAGCTCATTTGCACGTTCAGAAAGCGGAACCATAACATCCTTCAGGGAATCCTTTAACTCATCGGGTACTTCAAGCTTGCATCCTCCGCTTCGAATATCATCGATAAGCTCCTTAGCATGAGCCTCTCCATAATGGATTATATTCTCCATAAAAGCAGCATTATTTCCCATTATTATTCCAACGTTTCTGTAGCACAGGGATATCCTGAGCATCATATAGTTATAATCCTCATCGTCATAATAATTGGGTAAATCTGTAGGGCAGGCCATTAATTTTGAATATCCGCCACCAGACTCAAGTGAAGCAGTTCTTCCGGAAGCTGAGCCCACAGGAATGCCACCTTCGGTTTGTTCATTTGCCAGCTTACTTGTGAGCGCAAATACCTTGAAATTCTTCATTATGTATTCCGGTATTATGTCGCAGGCAACAGCCTTTTCTATGTTCTTGATTCGTCCCACTACCTCACGTATAGCAGTATCTCTTGAACTCTCAGGAACACGTTTGCAATTACCGGTGGTTCCACTCGTCACATAAAAATATTCAGCTTTTCCCGGAAACAACACATCGCTCTTACCCTTTTCAAGAGCCTCCATCGCCTCGGAATAGTCATCCCACTCAGATATTGGAACGTTTTTACGATATCCTTTTATTCCATTGAACTCGGAAAAATGATGAGCCTTGCCAAATTCAGTGTTCTCATTAGCTCTTATAATTTCATAAAGAATGGTCTTTTGAACTCTCTCGCAGTCATTAAACAATCTTCTCTGCATGCGATATAGCCCAGGAAGACTCATCTGGTTCAAGAGAACAGCCATCTGCTCAGTCTTAGCTTCTTGCATAAACTGGCGATACTTGCTATTTGAAACAGGTATGTTTAAAACGAAACCTGCAGCATTTCTTATGACACTGGCTTTTATTTCTTCCTTATTCATCAAAATAGTCTCCTTCCTGAAGAATTCTATTAATCAGTATATACTAATTCATATTGCAAAAATTCGAGTTTATTAAAACTTAATACTTTTATTATCGAAAAATCGCCGTTCCCGAGAATGATTCACGGAAACGACGATTATGATTTTTACTTTTAATTTTTAAAGAGTTATCTAAGTATTTTAGCCTGCATTGTGTCAGGATCCTGAGCATAATGCACTGCCATATCACGGCTTATTCTGCCAGCTCTGCAAAGTTCTACAATAGCATCATCCATTGTGACCATACCCTGCTTCCTGTTGGTCTGCATGATAGTGATAAGCTGATGAGTCTTACCCTCACGAATCATGTTACGAACCGCACTGTTAACATGCATAACCTCAAATGCTGCTATTCTGGCTGATTCATCAACAGTAGGAATAAGCTGCTGCGAAATAACAGCCTCGAGTACGTTTGCCAGCTGTATTCTTATCTGTTGCTGCTGGTGCGGAGGGAAAACATCTATGATTCTGTCTACCGTGCTTGCTGCACCAATTGTATGAAGAGTAGAAAGAACCAGATGTCCTGTCTCTGCTGCAGTAATTGCTGTACTTATTGTTTCAAGATCACGCATTTCTCCAACAAGGATTACATCAGGATCCTCACGAAGCGCCGCTCTTAAAGCGTTTGCATAGCTGTTACTATCAAGGCCAACTTCTCGCTGGTTTACAATACATTTATTATGCTGATACAAAAACTCGATAGGATCTTCCAGTGTAATTACATGTGCTTCTCTGTTGTCATTGATCTTATCAATTATTGATGCAAGAGTCGTTGATTTTCCTGATCCGGTAGGACCGGTTACAAGAACTAGACCTCTCTGCCTCTGATATAAATTTATAACAGACTGCGGAATTCCAAGAGTCTCCGCATCAGGTATCTCCGTTGCTACAAGTCTTATTGCCATGGCAACAGAACCTCTCTGTTTAAAAACATTAAGTCTGAAACGACCAAGTCCCATTACAGAGAATGACATATCGTGCTGACCATTAGCATCAAGAAGCTCCTTCTGCTTTACACTCATGATCTCATCAGCAACCGCCTGAGTATCATCGGGAAGCATCCTGTTATAGCCCTCAAGCTCAATAAGCTTTCCGTTTACTCTCATCTTAGGCGGAATACCTACAGTAATATGTACATCAGAAGCACCTGCTGCCTTAGCGGTCTTTAAAATTTCTTCAATCTTCGACATAATAACCCCCTAAACTTTACTAGTGGATATTAACATTTTGATTTTTCGAAAGATAAAAGTCAACCTAATCATTCATTGTATTTATCCACATCCAAAAGTCCCTCTGATTTTGACACAATAACTGCAGCTGCAACATCACCGGTGATGTTATTCATGGTATCAAACATATCCAGTATTGGAGCTATACCCATTATAAGCGCCATACTTTCCACAGGAACATTAAGGCTCTTTAAAACAATTCCAAGGCACACCAGGCCTGATCCCGGAACACCCGGTGCTCCAAGTGAAAGCATTATTATCGTAAATGCAATTGATATCATCATGGAAGGAGTGACCTCAACGCCAAATGCTCTTGCCAAAAACAGACCATTTACAGTCAGAAAAATACATGCTCCATCCATATTTATGGTAGCTCCAAGCGGAATTGAAAAGCTGCAGATTTTAAGCGGAACACCAAGCTTATCTGTGCAAATTCTCATATTTGTCGGCATACATGCTGAACTTGAACAAAGCGTAAAAGCAGTAATCATTCCCTCTCTGTGCTTGCTGTAAAATTTTAACGGATTAAGACCTCCCATCACAGCAAGAAGAACACCATAGCAAGTCATCATACAAAGTATGCTTATAATGTTTGTCCACATGGATCCAAGCACTGCCAAAAATGAAGCACCACCAAGCTCCTTAACCATCAGTGCGGTAGAACAGAATACTGCAACGGGAATGAATTTTGCTATCATCACTGTTATTGTGAGGAAAAGAGAATTACATGCTTCAAAGAAGTCCTTCAAAATACTTGAGTATTCACCAATCATGCCTACAGCAATTCCGCACAGCACACCAAGGAAAATGATCTGCAATGTATCAGATTCCAAAAAGGCTTTCACAAAGTTATTAGGGAAAATGTTCACGATCATAGTCAAAAGAGACGTATCAACATCTGTATTCACGCTCACTTCGCTCATATTAAGAGAGAGAGCAAATCCAAATTCTCCCGGTTTTATCAAACTGAAAAAAACCATTGCAACCAAAACAGCTATTATGGTCGTAAAGAAATACATTCCAACAACCTTAACACCTATTCTTCCAAGTTCAGATAGATTTTGAAATTGTGAAATACACGAAACAATTGAGAAGAAAACTACCGGCGCAATAATCATCTTCAGAGAATTCATAAAGATGGTTTTAATAGGATTTAAAGCATATTTGCTAATTCCGTCAGCTAAAATCTGCGGCATAATGCCATTCATCAAAAAGCCAAAAAGTATTCCAAGTACAAGAGCTCCCAGCGTCAGAGCTATCATTGACCTTTCGCCCTGATCAGCAAGTATGCGGACGCGATTTTCTCCCTTCGTATAGGAATACTTTATTTTTTCGCCTTCTGCCTTTAACAGGATAGCCCTTATAGCATTTTCTGCTTCAACATCATCATCTTCTATTGAGGCTATATTTTCAGCCTCAATTGCACCAAAAAGATCAACCTCACTTCCAGGTGTCTTGATTACAACTTCAGTGTTTCCGAATCGTTTCTTTATCTGAACACGAACATCTGCCCCTTCTTTAGCTTTTTCCAAAAACAGTGCTATAGTTTCCTCAGCCAAAAGCACTGTCTTCATCACAAGCTTCTTATCTATTCCAAGCTCTGTAAGATTATCCTCAATGAAGATGGTTGCACTAGAAAGAGCATTCTCATCACCAACCTGAAATGATGCCTTTTTATTAACGAAATAATGTTTCACAGTTAAATCCCCCTCAAGCCGCACAACAATGCGCATTTTCACCATACGAGGCATCCACATAATACCCCATATTGCATAGGATAATTATACATCCCATCATTACCCAAATGACTATATTGCGTTTATATATTATTTAAATTTAAGAATTTTTATATTCTATTAATTATTTTTTCAATCAAAAAGGGCGGACCCTGAAGTCCGCCCTGAAGATCACATCAAATGATCAATTATTTTATTTTAAGATCCACAGTAACACTCTTAGGCTTCTTATTATTTAAAAAGCTATGTAACAGATAAAGTGTCTGGCCCTTTTCAAGCTTAACCTTTACAGTCTTGGATGTAACAGCTCCCATAAATTTCTCATTTGCAAGATGAATGCTGTGCTCATAGCCACTCTTTATAAGCTTAGCATCTGTTATTGTCTGTCCACTGATAAAGTATCCAGTAATGTGACCATTACAATATCCCTTTTTTCTCTCGGGCTTAAGGTTGCTATATGTTATTGTATAAGTCTTTGTAGCCGGTGCTGTAAACTTAGCATAACCTTCATAAGTCTTATTCTGAGGATGCTTTAATACAATAACTGTATTGCCCTTCTTAACTTCCTTTGCACAACTCTGAATTTTTTCAATATCTGTTGTAAATCCCTGCTTATCAAGTGTAACTTTCTTTGCTTTTGCCTGAGCTGTGAGAGGCTGTGCAAGTGTAAAAACAAGTGCAGCTACAAGCACAAGTGCAAGAGTCTTCTTTAATGCATTGATAATTGTGTTCCCTTTTTTCATACGTATCCCTCCTGATAAAAATAATTAAGAACGCAATTACCATTCTATCAAAGGAATTCCAAGCTAACAATCCATTTTTTCGTTTATTATGTGAACACAATTACATTTTTATCAAGTCAGTATTAGTTCATATCAAAAACTCTGCCATGCAGTAGTTACTTACATCAAGGCCTTTGTCTGTGAGTCTTAAATAATCTCCATTTCTTACCAGAAGTTCTTTCTCTATAAGATTTACGATAACATCACCATAGACATCAAATATTTCCTTCCCAAACCTGGAATAGAAATCATTCACATTAACCCCTTGTATAAGTCGTAGTCCCATGAACATGAACTCTTCCATCATGGCATTGTCATCAAGGATTTCCTCGTCTCTTCGAAGCTTTGCTATAGCTGTTGCATCATTTCCATCCTTCAAAATCTGAATATATTCAGAAAGCACTCTGGTATTACTAAATCTCCTCCCCTTCATAAGAGAAGCTGCCCCAAGGCCAAATCCCAGATACTCCCTACACTTCCAGTAACGAACATTATGCGCACATTCAAATTTGTCCTTTGCATAATTTGATATTTCATATCTGTGGTATCCATTTTCAGATAGAATATCCTTTGTCCTGTGGTACATATCCCTCTCTGTATCCTCATCCGGAAGCGGCAGCGCGCCTTCACTAATTGAGCCCGCACTATCTATAGATTCTGTCTTTTCTCCATACATTTCATAAAAAGGCGTTCCCTCCTCAATAATGAGGCTATAGGCAGAAATATGCTCAGGCGGAGGATCCAGAGAAAGAACATAGTTTAAGTTATCTTCATAATCAGATATACTCTGTCCCGGCAAAGCTCCCATGAGATCCACATTTACATTCAAAAAGCCGGCAGCCCTGACATTCCTATAACACTCCTCAAACTGCTGCCTATTGTGGATTCTTCCAAGTAGCTTCAATTCCTTATCATTTGCCGACTGAAGACCAATACTGATTCTGTTTATCCCCGCGTCAAAATAAAGCTTCATTGCATCAGCGCCAGCCCCAATTGTTCCGGGATTACATTCCATGGTGATCTCAGCATCATCTAAAACGTTGTAATTATCCCGGATAAGCTTCATCATATTTGCAATTTCATCTGGTGCTACAGCTGTCGGTGTACCTCCTCCGATGAAAATCGTGTCCACCTCATACTCTTTGCACTCTTCCTTGCAGCAAAGAATCTCATTTTTTAGAGCATCAAAATAAAGTGCCTGCTGCTTCTCCCCCTCCGGAAAGGAGAGGAAGTCGCAGTAAAGGCACTTCTTTATACAAAATGGTATATGGATGTAAAGTCCGATCTTATTCATTTAGTTTCCTTCATCCAACTTAAGAACGCTAAGGAATGCCTGCTGAGGAATCTCTACGCTACCAATCTGGCGCATCTTTTTCTTACCTTCCTTCTGTTTTTCAAGAAGCTTTCTCTTACGGCTGATGTCACCACCATAGCACTTTGCAAGCACGTCCTTACGCATAGCCTTAACAGTTTCTCTTGCGATAATCTTACCACCAACTGCTGCCTGAATCGGGATCTCAAACAGGTGTCTCGGGATCTCACCCTTTAACTTCTCGCACATCTTACGTCCGCGCTCATAAGCTCCATCCTTATGAACAATGAATGAAAGAGCATCTACCTGCTCGTGATTTATCAAAATATCAAGCTTAACAAGCTCTGAGCGCTCATAGCCCTTAATTTCATAATCAAAGGAAGCATAACCTCTTGATCTTGACTTAAGTGCATCAAAGAAATCATAGATAATCTCATTAAGCGGAAGCTCATACTTAAGCACAGCTCTTGTAGCCTCGATATATTCAGTACTTATGTATTTACCACGTCTCTCCTGACAAAGCTGCATGATTGAACCAACATAATCTGTTGTAACCATGATCTCACCATTAACGATAGGCTCTTCCATGTACTCAATCTCAGAAGGATCAGGAAGGTTTGCAGGGTTTGTCAGATCAAACGCTGTTCCATCAGTCTTATAAACCTTATAAACAACGCCAGGCGCTGTGGTAACAAGGTCAAGATTGTACTCTCTTTCAAGTCTCTCCTGAATTACTTCAAGATGCAAAAGGCCAAGGAAGCCTGCTCTGAATCCAAATCCCAAGGCCTGTGATGTCTCAGGCTCATAGAATAATGAAGCATCATTAAGCTGTAATTTCTCAAGTGCATCTCTAAGTTCAGGATACTTGGCAGTATCTGCAGGATAAAGTCCGCAGTATACCATGGGCATAACCTTCTTATATCCAGGAAGTGCTTCTTCGCAGGGCTTATCAGCATCAGTTACAGTATCACCTACTCTTGCATCCTGAATGTTTTTAATAGATGCTGTGAAATATCCAACGCTTCCTGCGCTGAGTTCGTCACAAGGGATGAACTGTCCAGGTCCGAAGTAACCAACCTCAACTACTTCCCATGAAGCACCTGAAGCCATACATTTAGCTGTCATGCCCTTTTTAAGTACGCCATCTCTTACTCTTACAAAGACAATAACACCTCTATAGGAATCGTATACTGAATCAAAAATAAGAGCCTTTAAAGGAGCTGATGAATCGCCTTTAGGAGCAGGGATCTTGGTTACTACATTCTCAAGTACATCCTCGATACCAGTTCCAAGCTTTGCAGAAACAAGCGGAGCGTCATGAGCTTCGATACCGATTACATCCTCAATCTCCTCTTTTACTTCATCCGGTCTTGCACTTGGCAGATCTATTTTATTTATAACAGGAAAAACATCCAGGTCGTGATCAAGAGCAAGGTACACATTAGCAAGTGTCTGCGCTTCAACACCCTGAGTTGCATCAACTACAAGGATAGCTCCATCACACGCAGCAAGGCTTCGTGATACCTCATATCCAAAGTCAACGTGACCAGGAGTATCGATCATGTTAAAAACATACTCCTCGCCATCCTTTGCCTTGTAGACCATACGAACAGCCTGGGATTTGATAGTGATTCCTCTCTCCCTCTCTATGTCCATGTTGTCCAGAACCTGGTTCTGCATCTCTCTGCTTGTAAGAACTCCGGTTGTCTCGATCATTCTGTCAGCCAGTGTAGACTTACCATGATCGATATGGGCAACTATGCAAAAATTCCTTATTTTACTCTGATCAAATTCAGCCATACTTCTTTTAAAACCATCCTAAAAAAATTTCCGAACGCTCTTTATGCGCACTTTAAAACATGATAACATATTCACGCTTATAAAGTACAGAAATACTATATACATATACTAGAAAGGCTTTTCATTGAAAAAACTAATCATTAAACTCACAAGTCACGACAAAAAGAAAATAATAAGTGCTCTTCTTCTCCTTTTGGCAGCTGTAGTCTGGGGAGCTGCTTTCGTTGCCCAGTCAATAGCAGGCGAGAGTGTAGGCACTTTTACTTTTAATGGAATCCGCTATTTGATCGGAGGAGTTTGTCTTCTTCCCATGCTTTATGCACAGGGAAGCATAAGGCCAAACATTGAGCCATCCAAAATTCTCGGCGGAGTTATCTGCGGAATGGCATTATTTCTCGCATCAACCTGTCAGCAGGGTGGAATAGCTGCAGGCGCTGGCGCTGGAGAAGCAGGCTTTATTACAGCTTTTTACATCATTCTCGTTCCAGTACTTGGTATATTTTTAGGTAAAAAAACGACAAGCCTGATATGGCTTGCCGTCTTTGTAGCCCTGACCGGACTATATTTTTTATGCTTCCCAAGCTTTGATGCATTATCAACTTCAGGAATATCTATTTTATCCTTTGCAGATATTCTGCTTCTTTGCTGCGCATTCCTATTTTCTGTGCAGATACTTGGTATCGATCACTACGCACCAATCATGAGCCCTGTTGCTCTTTCATGTGTACAGTTCTTTGTAGCTTCCATAGCTTCATTTGTCTGCGGCTTCTTTTTTGAATTCCTGCCAGATCCTGCTGCATGGGCTTCTTCCCTTAGCACCTTAAACGCATGGATACCGATTCTTTATACAGGAATCTTTTCAAGTGCTGTAGGCTATACACTTCAGGCAGTTGGACAAAGAAACTTAAATCCAACAGTCGCATCTCTTATCATGAGTATGGAATCTGTTTTCTCCACACTGTTTGGCTGGCTTATTCTTCACCAGGTTCTTACAGGAAGAGAAGCCTTAGGCTGCGTCCTTGTTTTCGCTGCCATCATCTTCGCTCAAATTCTGTGAGTTCTGAAGGAATGCATCCGTCCTGTCCTTGATATTTTCTTGAAGATTAACAAAGAACAAGAAATTATCATACAGATGGAGTGCTCCATCAGGGAATATTGAAAGCACAGGCGGATACTGATTTGTATCGATGTCTGTCACAATAAGTGTTCCCCTCTCTGGATCAAGATAAGCTCCATAGGCTCCTTTAACACAAGAGGTTATTGCACCTGCTCCATCCTGAGTTACACTACCTTTATTAAGTGACTTATCAGCCTTGGTACTGTCTGTTTTCCAGTTGAGAGGATTGATTGCAATAGCTTTTACCCCAGAAGGAGTGATGAAGCAATCAGTTACATTACCATCCTCACAGTCATAGGTAATAACTACTCCTGTATCAAGTTCGCCTGTTGCAGGCTTAATCTGAGGATACTTATCTACCATATCCTGTGTGAGTGTCCAGCCTATAGCATAGACAGCCACCAGGTTCTTTCTAAGCTCTACTGCTCTCGCAGATTCTCCGCCATAATACTCCTCAAGGATTCTATAGCACATATCTGCCCCCTGTGAGAATCCAGCAAGGATAATAGGTCTTCCATTATTCTTGTGCTCAAGATAATACTTAAAGGCTGCGGATACATCAACATACGCATTCTGAAGTATCGCTTCTCTTGTAGCTATATCATAGGAATATGCATTAAGCGAAGCCTGCCTGTAGTACGGCGCATATAGCTTTGCAGTGTACGCATAAAGTGCCTGCTGATGGTTCATCGCACTTCTAAATGCCTGCTTGTACCCTTCAGTCATTTCGGAATTTATCGTTCCCTTAGTATCAACTGAAGGAGCCACTATAAAAACGTCAACCGACTTGTCATCACCAACTCCATCAAAAAGCCAGTTAGCTGAATCTTCGTAGTGAAGAGAACTGGTAAAAGGAAGAACTCTAACACTATCTGCTGCCTTCACACCAATCGGAGCAGCAACTAACGTAGATATTCCAAACACAAACGCAGAACAAATAGAGATTATTTTCTTTGATATTTTCATGAATCCACTCCCTCCTTTGGATGTCACAGTTTTCGCCTTTTAATTATAAATTCCAACTATAAACATCCCATAAAGAGTAGCTTAAAAATATATCAAAACTGCAAATTTCTAAAATCTATTACCTTTTCTAATTCTTTTACAAAAAGCTCAAGGCCTTCCTTGTCTTCGTCTGAAAATCTATTAAGAGAAGGGCTGTCAATATCAAGAACTCCAGCCACTTTTCCGTTTACATGAATGGGCACAACGATCTCCGAATTAGATGCACTGTCACAGGCAATATGTCCAGGGAATTCGTGAACATTTGCTACAAGCTGAGTCTCATCCTTTTGAGCAGCTGTACCGCAAACACCTTTTCCAAGAGCGATTCTTATGCAGGCAACCTTCCCTTGGAAGGGGCCAAGTACAAGTGAGTCCTTGTCCATTAAATAAAAACCTGCCCAGTTTAAATCCTCCATATTCTCATATAAAAGTGCTGAAGCATTAGATAAAACCGGAATGAAGAAGGGCTCATCCTCTGCAAGTGATGTTATCTGTTTTGAAAGCATTCTGTAATCTGTCATGATGTCATCCTTTTCTAATTTTTTTGATATAACTAATTAGAACCCCAAAGTTGACAATTGTCAACCTTGAGGCTCTGTTTTCATTCTCTTATTTTGTCTTTTTCTTACTTGTATCTACGTTGTTCTTATCTACGTGTCCAGGAGCATACCAGAAGGAGATACCTCTTACAGCTGCTCCGCTTGTCTTATTTCCTGTAACAACAGTATTCTTAGTATAATCAACGATAATACAGTATGTGCTCTTACCCTTAACTGTGTTGTTCTTTACAGTGAATTTATTCAGATAATAAATTCCCTTCTTAACACCATTTGTCTTCTTATCAAGAGTAAAGCCGCCGACTCTGATTGCACTGTTAAATGTCTTATTTCCAGACTTTCTAATAACAAAAGTATTGTTCTCGATAGTTGAGTTGCTGTTGTATGCAGAATAGGTCTTTGAATTCTTGATACTTGTTGCAGGCTGCTTGAAATCAATACCAAATCCAACCTTATTGAAGGTACAGTTTTTAATCTTTGAATTGATCCATCCAGCACACTCTACTGCTGTATCTTCGATGTTAACAAACTTACATTTATCAATGACAATCTTCTCATAGTATTTCTTGTTAATATAGTGATGTGATCCAAGACCTCTGTACAGATCCTTAAATGTGCAATTGTAAATTGTAACATTCTTACATGTCAGATAATCTGCAGGGCCATACTTTTCAAAGTCAGCATCATTTGATGTCATATCAAATGAAAGAGCTTCATAACCACTCTTCTTTGACTTTACGTTGTAATTAGGCTTCTGGAAAGTACAGTTTGTTATGCTTGCGTTATTTAATGCAGCGAATTCAGCAGCATGCTTACCAAAGCTTACAAAGTTAAGTCTATCAAGTGTAAGATTCTCTACTCTTGCAAATCTGCAAAGACCTGCATCAGCTTTTCCACCATCGATAGTTCCGTTATGGATCTTAATATTGGTGTATGCATATCCTTTTGCATCAACATCAGGATTACCAACAACTATAAGATTTTCAGTTCTTGATCTTTTAAGTGTTGCACCACCAAGGTCAAGCTCTTTATTAGAGTAGATCATAAGTCTTCTGCCTGAAGGATCTGCGATCACAGGGTAGTCAGCCTTGTTAATTGTGATCTTCTTTGCAGCAGATGCATCAGAAAGAGCCCAACGAAGAGCACAGAAAGGTCCCTTTATGCTTGTAGTTGCAATATGCTCATCATATTTTGCTACGAAAGCTGCGTCTATAACTATCTCTTCCTGTTTAGCCAATGCTTCATACTCAGCATCGCTATATTCATAGTCATATTCATCACCATTTTCATCAGTATACTGAACAGGAACAGGATTTACATCCTCAGCCTGTACTGTAAGCTGTGAATTCACTCCAGGAACTGCTCCCATAAAAAGAGCACCACAAAGTGTAACTCCAAGCATGGATGCAAACAATGAATTAAACTTGTTACCGAATTTGTTCATGAAAGAACCTCCATAATAATTGAACACTTTAAACACTTCACAATCACAAAAAGTGATATGTTTTACAATTTGCATGTCAATTATAACACAGAAGTCAAGTCTAACTTATAAATCTTTCATAAACTGCATTTTTATGCCTCTGAAAGCTGTCCATCAATGATATGAACAATCCTTGATGCATTCTTTGCAACGTTGAGATCATGGGTGATCATAACTATGGTATGCCCCATCTCATTTAATTCTTTAAAAAGTTTTAAAACATCCTGTCCACTAGATCTGTCCAGCGCTCCTGTAGGTTCATCCGCAAGAAGAATAGCAGGTTCGCCAACCAGAGCTCTCGCTATTGATACGCGCTGTTTTTGTCCACCTGACAATTCACTTGGTTTATGGCGAAGTCTGTGATCAAGGCCCAAAAGCTTAATTGTATCAAGGCACTTATCTTCCGCCTCCTGGGTAGTCATACCTCTCACAATAAGGGGCATTATAATATTCTGCATGATGTTGTATGTAGGAATCAGCTGATAGTTCTGGAAAATAAATCCTATCTCCTTATTTCTGATACTTCCAAGGTCCTGTTCCTCCATATTATGAATAGCCTGTCCATCCAGATAGTACTCACCAGTATCTGTAACGTCCATGCATCCTATGATGTTCATAAGAGTCGTTTTTCCTGAACCTGATGGTCCAAGGATAGCTACAAACTCTCCCTCTTCCACATTGAAGTTAATATTTTTTAGTACCTGAACTTTATCCTCTCCAAGGTCAAACCCTTTGCAGATATTGACCATTTTAATCATGCTCATTGTTATTCCTCACTCCACTATCCAGACTTTGTCTATAATATCTGTCCCTTTTTCAAGTGCTATAGCCAGAACATTTCCGGAAGAAATTGATGTAAAGGTCGCCTTTGTTCCAAGCTTGGTTATAACCTCAGTCCCCACCGGAATCTGCAACTGGGTTGTCTCTCCTGTACCAGTATAAGAAGATGTACTCATACTACCTTTACCGGGCGATTTTTCTGAGTTTTCTACAACCCTCTCAATAGTAATGTTATTTCCTGCAACTGATGAAACTTCACCATAAACAAGCTCCTGAGCCTCAGTTATAGCTATTTCATTTGCATTTTCCTGGCTGGATTTTTTATCCCTATATACTTTAATTACGGTAAGCACTGCTACTGTCAGTACCATCACAACAATCAGTCCAGTTATTATCCGTTTTCTTTTTTCCTTTTTCCTTGCATCCTGAAGTTCTTTATAGGCTCTTGCTCTCTCCTGAATTTTCCTGTCTTCAGCAAGTTCCTTTGCAAGCTCAGGATCATCTTCGAAAATCCTGTCCGATGCTACTTCCCCAAGAGCCTTATCCTCTGTGATGTTGGTATTTTCCCAATCTGTCTTTTTTCCCATCTGCTATTCCTTCACACGCGTTTTATATTATTCCTGATTAAGAGCCACAACAGGTACTAAGGTTGATGCCTTGTAAGCCGGATAGAACCCGAATACTGTTCCAGTAAATACTCCAAACAAAAGTGAAAGCACCGCGCCTCCAACCGAAAGTGATACTGTCATATCAAAGCTTTCTATTATTGGTGTAATTCCCACAGCGCATATAACTCCAACAATCGATCCAAAGAGGGATATTGTACTTGCTTCAAGCAAGAACTCAAGCAAAATGTCTTTCTGGCTGCATCCAATAGCCTTTAGAATACCAATCTCGTTTGTTCTTTCTTTTACTGATACAAAAAGTACATTCATGATTCCTATACCACCTACAACAAAGACAATTGCTGCCATGGCATAAAGTAAAAGCGTCAATGTTCTGTTCGACTGATTAGCTGCTTCCATCTTGGAGCCTGCATCTGAAATAGTAAATGTTGCATTAGGATAGTTTTCAGAAAGCACAGTCTCAATATTTCCTTTTATTGTATCCACCTGATTAGTATCATCTGCAATTACAGTAATAGTCGGACTTATATCGCTTCCTGTAAGATACTTGATTCCTGTCTCATAGGGAACAAATATCGCTGTATCGGGACTTATTCCTGACGCCACGGTACCAACCTCAGATATAATGCCTTTTATGGTATAAGATCTGTCATCTATATAAATTGTTTCGTCGTAAGCATCATAAGCACTTCCAAAAACCTCTTTCGCCACATTGTAGCCAAGAACACAGTACTTGTTTTTATATGTATCATCATCCTCTTCAATAAAGGTTCCTATTGCCATCTCC
>JAEEGL010631407.1_pt1 | contig 16941 bp, 8 predicted proteins | sample 9134231 | NCBI WGS metagenome assembly JAEEGL01 (sample SAMN16246548, study PRJNA631951) | gut metagenome | biome: gut microbiome; feature: rumen; material: fiber-attached | host: Bos | place: Iran: Karaj | collected 2018-10
TAATAGAGATGATATTGGTACAGCTTTAAACTCAACTGTGGTTATTAATGGAGGAACCATCAATGGAGATGTCTATGGTGGAGGAAATTATGGAGCTGTTGGTTTAAATGCTAGTAGTACTACAAATACAAAAATCTTCTTAAAATCTGGAGATATTAAGGGAAGTGTTTATGGCGGTGGAAATAACAATGGAGCTGGTGATAGTTCAGTTGTTTCTACTATAAATATCACAATGGATGGTGATTGTAAAGTATCTGATTCTATCTATGGTGGTAGTAATGCCAAAGGTACAATTTATGGTAATGTAAACATTAATTTAGTAAACGGAACTGTCACTAAGAGTGTCTATGGTGGTGGTGAAGGAGGTAGGGTAACTAGTGGTACTGGTCAGACAAATGGTACTGCGGTTACTAGAAATGTTACTGTAAATGTTGGAGATGCTACTAATACTACAAGTGCAACTAGTTTAAAAATTGGTGAAAATGTTTATGGTGGATCTGCATTTGGTACTGTTAATGGAAATTATAATGCTAATTCTACTTCAAATTATAAAACGACTGTTAATGTTAATAAAGGTACTGTAACAGGTAGTGTATTTGGTGGTGCCAAGGGTGGTACTGTCAACAATAGAACATTTACTCCTAATGTTTGGGGAGATGTTACAGTTAATATAAATGGTGGAAATATCACTAATGTGTATGGTGGTAATGATCAAATGGGTTCTCCACAAAAAGGTGATGTTGTTTACTTAAATGGTGGAACAATTGGTAATGTATATGGTGGAGGAAATAACACTGGTCAAACTACTACAAACGTTTATTTACAAGGTTCTACTGTAACAAATAATATCTATGGTGGATCTAATAATAGTGGTAATGTTACTACTACAAATGTTACTGCAACTTCAGGTTCTGTTAAGAATATCTTTGGAGGAAACAATGCAGGTGGAACAGTTACAACTACAAATGTTAATTTCAATGGAGCAACAATTACACAAGATATCTATGGTGGAGGAAACCAAGCTTCCTGTGGAACTACAAATGTTACTTTAACAAGTGGTACTGTAAATGATATCTATGGTGGTGGATATGCTGCTGGAGTTACAACTGGAACTAATGTTACTGTTTTATCTGGAACTGCAGATGAAGTATTTGGTGGTTCTAATACATCTGGTTCTGTTCCTCAAACTAGAGTTATTTCTGGAGTGAGTACAGGTACTTCTGGAAACATTGAAATCAGGCAAATTTATGGTGGTAACAATGAAGGTGGAACTGTTACTAACGCTTATGTCTTTACTTATGCTGGAGATATTGAAGATGTCTTTGGTGGAGGTAATAAAGTCGGAGGTACTAACACTTATGTTAAAGTTTTAGGCGGAGATGTTGATAACGTTTATGGTGGATCTAATAATAGTGGTAATATTTCCACTGCAGATGTTCAAGTAGGTAATAACAGTAATGCTGTAACTGTTGGAAATGTTTACGGAGGTAATAATGAAGGTGGTATTACTTCTACTCCTAAAGTTACAATCGATAAGGGAACTGTAACAGGTGGTGTCTATGGTGGAGGTAATAAAGCCAATACTGGTACTACGCAAGTAATTGTTAAAAATGGTTCTACTTTAGGTGCACTTTATGGTGGAGGAAAACAAGCTCAAGTTAATGGAAACACCTCAGTTGATATTGATGATTCAACAGTTAATAACAATGTCTATGGTGGAGGAGATCAAGGTGTTGTTACTGGAAATGCAAATATTTATATTACAGATAGTACTGTTAAGGGTAGTGCTTATGCTGGAGGTAATGGTGCAACTGCCATCGTTAAAGGAAATACATCAATTTATGTTGATGGAACTTCAGTAATTGGTACATCTAATGAGATAGGTAAGCCAGCAACTGGTAGTGTATTTGGTTCTGGAAATGCCGCTGCGACTGGTGAGGCTAATCCAGCTACAAGTCAAGCTAACGTTTATATTACTGGTGGTACAATTTATGGTAATGTCTATGGTGGAGCTAATACTTCAGTTGTTTACGGAAATACTAATGTTTATCTAGGAACTAATGCTCAACCTAGTGGGGTTAATCTACAAGAAGAAGATTTACATATTTATGGAACAGTCTTTGCCGGAGGTGAAGCTAATGCTTCTGGTGATGAAACATACGACTTCTCATTTGTATCTGTTACAGATGATGCTCAAATTATTATAGATGGTAAAAATTATGGTACACATAATCATGACTTTATAGTTAATGGATCATTCTTTGGTTCAGGTAATAACTCAGTTATTGCTCAAGATGCTACTAGTACAATTTATATTAGAAATCTAGGTACAAGAGATGAGATAAATGAAGCTGTATCTATTCAAAGAGCTAGTAAAGTTGTTATTGATAATAGTTGTTTAGAATTATCTGGTACAGTTGATACTACTAACGATTATGCGACTATTAAGTACTCTATAAACAGGGTTCCTGACTTTACTATAAAGAATGGTTCAATGTTACTTTTGAGAGAAAATGCTAACCTTTTAGAGACATTTAAATCAATGGTAGGAGAAGATGGTTCTGAGGTTAAAGCTCAGGTTACTATTGATGATAATAGTAAAACTGTTACTAAAAATGTTGATAATAGGTTATATATGTTAGCTAATAAGAAGTTGAATGTTGCGACTAATCAAGATGCAACTACAACTGGTGAAGTTTGGGGTATGACATTCCTTGGAATGTATACAGGTACTGGACATAATCCTAACTTTGGAGTATATGAAGATAGCTTTAGTTATGGTTCTGCAACTACTTCGAATGACTTTATTTATGCAGGTACTTCTGTTAAGGGTGCTCATGTTACTAATCATGATATTCATGTTGATGGATACTATACAAACATCACAGCTAACGATCAATATACTGAATTAAAGACAGAGTATATTACTCCACATCCAAATAATTCTGATTTCTATATTTGGTCAGTTGGAGTTACTACTATCAATTATGAATTTAATATGTCTGCATCTAAATATTCTTCTTTAGGTACTTATAATCTAGGTATGGAAGATTTTTCGAGGGGTTCTACAATATTTAATGTGTTATCTTTCGATGCAGCTGGTTTAGAAGATGGTATTCAATTAGTTGATTCTAATGATGTTCCTAAAGTTGCTTATAATAATAATGAAGCTAATACTATCTTTGGTCTTTCAATGAAAGCAGAAACAAGAGAGTGGACTAACTATGGAACAACTAAATTATTGAGTAGAGATAATGGAGATTATACTGGTACTGAAACGTATAAGACAGACTCACAGCCATTGGAACCTTCTATGATGTTCTATTTCTACCATGCTAAAAACATTAATTATACTGGTGAATTAGGTACCGTCGTTGTTACACTTCAAGCGTTAACACCAAGAAATCCTATTGAATTTGATGAACAAATTATTACAATTACAATAAATTTAGATGCGATTGAATATGATTTAGGAGATGCCTACGATGCTTCTATCACGTATGGTAAAAAGTATGATTTGCCGTCAGCTACTGCTGTAAATATTACTAATCGAAGCCAATTTAGTGCATATTTCGCAATGGTTGCAACACCTGAGAGTTTTACGAAGTTCTATGGTGATGATGGTGATAATTATCATGCGATTGTTAGTAATTATGCTTTACCTGTTGGTACTGAAATTACAATGATAGATACTTCGGTAGATGGACAACCTAAAGAATATTATTACACCGTCAATGCGACGAATTATGCTCAGAAGACCTCGCAATTACAGAACGATCATGAGGTTACATATAGGCTTTCTGATTTCATCGCAATGGATAGTACAACGACTACGAATACATATGATGATGAAACGATGAATCAAATATATTATGATACTGCTCATAATATTGTCGTTGAAGAATTTATGTTTATAGTTGACTTTAAAAATTGTACTAATACTGGTGAAAATAAGAATAAATCATTTATGTTTGAGTTAAGAAATAATGAGGATAGAACAGTTTATTATGTATTAGCTCCCCGTCAAGAATGGATGTACTTTTCAACTTATGATGAGTCTAACTCAACGTTAACTGAAACTGTTGATATTGGTCAATTTATCTATCAAGATATTGATAATAATGGTACTTTAACTACTGGAGTTAGTTATAATATAACTGATGGTAGAGAAGCTATCATCGATACAAACTATGAAAGTAATGCAATGGGTCTTAACCTTGAGATTATCGATAGTAGTAATAATACCGTTAGTTCATCATTGCTGACAGGTACTTCGATATTTATTGGTAGGGATGAGTACTTTGCTGATGCAGATGGTGTATTTAGAATTAGATTAGCTGGTAAAGTTTCGAATATTACAAGTAATATAACGTTTAGAACAGATAATATGTTGCCGGCTGGTAATTATAAATTTAAGTTTAGTTTATTTGCTTCTTCAGATGGTATGCATGCTTCGGCGAATCCAACTGTAGTTACAAAGAATGTAACGGTAGTCGCAACGACAAGTTCGATTGTTATTACTGGTCCTGATACTAATAAAGTTGTTGATGGAGCACTATCATTGAATGAAGCAGGAGCAAATCACAATGCTTATACAATTAAATATACATCTACATTATCTAATCCTAATATTAGAGTATCTTTATATAAGAGAAAAACAACTGATTCTGTTACTACTTTATATGATGAGGTTGCTTTAGATTCATTATTTAATGTTAGTTTATCTAGTCCTAATCATCCACAAACTTTGAATGAGAAAGTTATTCCTTTAACAAATTCTCCAATAAGCATTGATTGGAACTTACAAAGTAATTTAGTATCTGGATCATACAAATTATTGGTAAAACTATATGATAATGATACACTAATAGATAGTGATTATGAGATGATAATAGTAAAGAAAAGATTGACATAAGATTAGTCAATTGAAAAGAAAAAAAGAATATGATAATATGGAGTTGGTGAAGAATATGAAAAATGTTTTAAAATCATTATGGAATGTAATAGAAGTAATTATAATTATTTATGTTATATTTTTAACTTCTTGTATACTATTTAGAAATAAGTTTGGTTTTACACAATTTGGTAAATATACTATCTCTCCAATAGATGGTACTACTGCTAAATATGTTGAAAATACTAAATCTGGTGACTTATTAATAGTTAAGAGTAGTAATGATATTGTTCAAGGAGATAGAATATATTATTATGCTACTGTTAATGATAGATATGTTATTAGAACTGGTATCGTAGAAAAGATTCAAAAGGATGATTATAATTCACTTTATACGATTGAAACTTTAGTAACTGGATCTAAAAAGACTAAGATTAATGTTGCTCAAACAAGAACATTAGGTAAATATGCTAATTCTATGAGTACATTAGGTTCTATTATGTCATTCTTAGTTACTAGAATAGGATTCTTACTATTCGTTCTATTACCAATTCTATTAGTATTTGTATATCAAATTTATGAATTTGTCATAGTGTTAAATTTCGAAAGAAATGCTGCAGCTAATGGTAATACAAAAGAAGAATTAAAAGAAGAAAAACCTATGGTAGAGGAGAAAAAAGAAGAGAAAATAGCTGATAAAAAAGATGAGGATGACGTCTTTTAAGAAATGTAGAAATACATTTCTTTTTTTTGCGCTTCTTATATTGAAAAGATGTATCAAAAATGATAAAATTATAATGACAATGGAGACTTATGATGACTAACTTTATTGAAGATTTAAAACTAGATATTTCAATGGTTAAAAGAGTTTTAATAGGACTATTTGTTTTAATGGTGCTATTTTTATTTGTGTTGTTAGTTAGAAAAACTTTTGCAGAAGTTATGCCTGTTAATGAAGTTAGTTACATGAGTGAAAAAACATCATTTAAAAACGATGTTGGAGGATCATTTAAAGTTACTGAGAGTGTTAAATGGTTGACTAATACTGAAGCAGAAGTTAGCTTTAAAGTTGATTCTAAAGCTTATGAAAAAGGTAAAGCTAAAGATATTATTTTAGTTGTTAATGATAGTAATTTTGTTAATAAGAAAAGTTATAATAATTTGAAAGATGCTTTAAAAGTAAATGTAAATAAACTATTAAAAAATGGAAATAGAGTAGGTTTAATTACTTATGATAAGAAGGCTATTATAGCTAGTAATCTAACAGAAAATTATAATCAATTAATAACTGGTATTAATAGAATTAATATTAAAAAAGGTACTAATTATTATGATGCTTTATGTAAAGTGGATTCTCTATTAAAGAATAGAAATGGAAAAAGAGAAGTAGTTGTTTTAATGATAATGAACTCTTATCCTACATTAAATAGTCCTTTAGAAGTAAGTGAATATAATTATTTAAAATCTAATTATAATAATCTTAATATTATTGGTATTCAATATGATTTAGGAAATAAATTATTAGATGAAATTAAAAATATTACTGATGATCAATATATCAGTAAAACTGATACTATTGAAAATACTATTAATGTTTCTACTAAGATGCCTATGATTTATGATGTATTTAATGTAGAAGAGTTAATAGATGATGATTATTTTGATATTAATAGTAAAGTTAGTACTAGTTTAGGTAAAACTATAGTAAGTAATAATAAAATTAGTTGGAATTTAGATAATAAATTGGTTTCTGGATTTAATGCGACTATGAAATTTAATATTAAATTGAAATCTAAATATAAAGATGTAGATGGTATATTTAATGTTTCTAAAGATATTAAAATTAAGAGTAAAATTGGTGATTTAACTGAGAATTATTCTAGTAAAGAGACACCTATAATTAAGAATAATTTTAATGTTATATATGATCCTAATGCTCCTAAGGGATGTGTTTTGAAGAATATTCCTGTTACTAAAAGTTATTCTATATTCGATAGTGTAAAAGTAGAAGATATAGATCTTGAATGTAAAGGATATCAATTCAAAGGATGGGAAATTGTCAATAAAGTTAAGAAGATTAATGATGATTATTTCATTATGGGTGAAGAAAATGTGATTATCAGAGGTACTTGGAGTAAGATTAAGATTAATCTTAGTATGGAAGGTAGTATCCATAGTTCTTTAAGTATTTATGATTTGATGAAGAGTAATGAAGTAAAAGATTCTTATAGTAATGGTATTCATAGTATTTCTAATACTAAAAAACCTATTTATTATTACAAAGGAAATAGTAATAATAACTTGGTATTTGCTGGATTCTGTTGGAAGATAGTTAGATCTACTAAAACTGAAGGAGTTAAGATTATCTATAATGGAGTTTCTAATAATAATGAATGTGTTAATCCATATAATGATAATCTAATGAATACTTTCTATTACAATAAATATTCTCGTTCATTATCAGATATTTCATATATGTATGGAAAGAAAACTGTTATGAATAGAATAAAAGTAGATGATTATAAATATGGTAGTAGTATCAGTTATGAAAATGGTATTTATAAATTAAATAATATTAGTGATGAAATATCTAATAAGAGAAGATATAGTTGTCTAAGTACTAAAGATTTTTGTGAAGAGATATATTATATTACTTCATATGATGATAATAATATTTACTATTTAACATTAGATGGAGATAAGAATATTAAAGAGTTATTAAATAACACTTTTGTTGGTAATAATAATTCTTATGTTAAAGCTTATGTAGATAATTGGTATAAGAATAGATTATATAAATATCGTAATTATTTTGAAGATACTGTTTATTGTAATGATAAGAGCGTAGATGAAAACTTTGAATTTGAGACTTTAAATAGGGTTAAAAGTAATAATTTATCTTTAGAATGTAATAAACGTGATAGTTATTCAGTTACTAATCAAATTGGTAATGGAACTTTAACTTATCCAATAGGATTATTAAGTATTGATGAATATGTATTGAGTTCTGGTTCTATTGATAATGGAAATAAATTCTATTTGATGAGTCCATACAAATATAATGGAAATAGTTATATATTTAAAGGAAAAAGTAGCGAAATTGTAAGTAATAGTAGTACTTATATTAGACCTGTTGTTTCTTTAAAAGGAAATGCAAAGATAGTAGATGGTATGGGTACAAAAGATGATCCATATGTAATTAAGTTAATATAAAAAAGAAAGGAAGTGCTGTTAAATGGAAAGAAGTATTTCAAGAAATAAACTTTTTGTTTTAATAGTGCTTGTCTTTTTACTATTAATTGGAGCTTTATTATTCTTAATTACTAGAGGTTCTAAAGCTGAGGTTATTCCTAATGATACTAGAATCGCAACTAATACAGATTTAGTATATTATTTAGATGTTGTTTATGATGGTATAGATAAAAATGTGAAAGTTTCTTCTAGCGAAGCTGTAAGTAAAGTATATTCAGATTATATTTATGTTGAAGATAGAATACCTGAAGGATTAGAATTCGTTAGATTTGTTACTAGTAGTGATGGCTCTGTTGGAGCTGTAAAACAAAGTGATAACACTAGTTGTCAAGGATATGTTGTAGGTAATAAAGATGGTTTAAAATATAATCCTAGAACTAAAAAAATATCTTTTAAAATAAAGAATTTACAAGCTGGTTGTAAATTAACAATCGGTATTGTTACTAAGACTCCTAGAGTAATTAGAAATGATAGAATGGATTTTTATAATACTATCAGTGTAAAGGAAAAAGGTTTCTTTAGATACTCAAATTTAGAGCATACTTTCTTAGGAAAAGATGAACCATTACACTCAGTTACTTATAAATATGAGGGAGATCTACCAACTAATGTTGGTTCGGCACCAGAAGGGTTTGGTTATAGTGAAGGTGCTCTTGTTGAGGTGTTGGGTGATATTCATGTTGATGGATATGATTTCAGTGGATGGAAGAGTTCTGATGTAGAGGTTAATAATAATACTTTTGTTATGCCTGGAAAGAGTGTTACATTTACTGGTAGATTTAGTAAGAGTCATAAATATAAAGTTAAATATGATATTATTGGTGATATTCCTGAAGGATATATTGTTCCTTCTGAAAAAGAGGTTTTTGTTAATAGTGATGTTAAGATAGATAGTCTATCTAAAGGTAATGTTATTGGTGATTATGCCTTTATGGGATGGAATGTTTCTTCTACTTGTGGAGATGTAAAAATACAAGATAGAATATTTACTATGCCTAATTGTAATGTTACTATAACTGGTTCATTTACTAAGAAAATGTACACTGTTAGTTATAAATTTAGAGGTGATGAATTACCTGAAAACTACTTAGAATTATTACCTAAAACTAAGTATTATGCTCCTGGGGATATTGTTAATCTTGAAGATTATCCTAATGCTGAAGGGTATAAGTTCTTAGGTTGGTTAAATGATGATAAGTTTACTATGGGCAAAGAAAATGTTGTTATTTATGGACAATGTATGAAATTATATGGTTATTTTACTCCTAGTATAAGAACTAAAATTATTGATGAAAAAGAATATTATCATAATAATGATGAGGTTACTTTTGCGATTAAAGTTAAAAATAATGATGATTTTAATATTAATGATATTATGATTAAGAGTGATCTATCTGGATTTAAGTTTGTTAATAATAATAATTATACTGTTTTGAATGATAATAATGTTAAGATTAATGATATTGAGCCATATAAATCTGTTATGATTTATGGTAAGTGTAAAGCTAATAATGAACTTAGTAAAGTTACTACCAATGTCTTTGAAATAGTTGGTGGTATTGCGGATAATAATTATTATTTAAATGATCATTATGAATATAAAGATAGTGCTAGTTTCAATACTTCTAATATTGGATTAGTAGTTCAAGACTATGATTCTAAGAAGAATGAAGTTAGTGGTAGTAATTATTCTTTATATGATAGTGAAGTATTATCTTTACCAATAGCTGAAGGATTAAACTTTAAGGAGTTGAGTCCTGAGAAAACTTATTATTTAAAACAAAATAAAAATCCTGATGGATTTATGAAAAATAGTGAAGTTTATAAGATTAGAATTGATAGAAAAGGTGTTTTAAAAATAGATAATCATTCAGTTGAATTAGATAAAAATACTTATTCGTTAAAACTATCTAATAGAAAAGTTAATATGTTACCAGTAGCTGGTGGAATAGGTGTTTATCCATTTGTATTGAGTGGATTATTGATAGTAGTTATTGGATTTATAATATTTATTAAAAATTATAAAGAAGATAAAAATACTTTAGAGGAATTAGAGATTATTTAATAATAATATGTTATTATAATTGTATGAAGAAATATGTGGTTATTTTTGTAACATTATTGATATTTGGATTATTATTAATGTTTGTTCCATATTATATGAATTATAATAATAGTAAAAGAATCAATGAAACTATTAAGAATTATAAAAATAATAGTGTTGATAATTCTTATTTACTTAAGGAAGCAGATGAATATAATAAGAAATTAACTAACTTGGATGTAGTTGATTCTTTTATTGATGAATACTTTAAAGCTGAAGATGATTATAATAAAATATTAAATTTAGATAAAGATGGTATGATGGGATATATTGAGATTCCTAAGATTGGAGTTAAATTACCAATCTATCATACTACTAATGCGGATGTTATGGAGAAGGGTGCTGGACATCAAGCTGGAACATCTTTTCCAGTTGGTGGAAAAAGAACTCATGCGGTTATTGCTGCGCATAGAGGTTTGCCTAGTGCAAAATTATTCACAGATTTAGGTCAAATGAGAAAAGGTGATGTTTTCTACATCCATATTTTAAACAAAAAATTAGCCTATGAAGTTGACAAAATAAAGACTGTAAAACCTACAGATACAAGTGATATCAAGCTATATAAAGATAAAGATTTAGTTACTTTGATTTCTTGTACTCCGTACGGAATTAATACTCATCGATTATTAGTTAGAGGTAGTAGAATTCCATTAACAGGTGATGGGGAAAAAGTTAGAAGAAGCATTTCTCTTGTGGATTCAGTTTTTTATGGCTCTATCATCATAGTTTTAGTTTTGTTTGGGATCTTTTTACGTAAGGTTATGAAAAATAAAAAGAAGAAACCTAAACTAAAGAAAAAGAAGATAGATAAACCTAATAAAAGTGTTGAAAATACTGAAAAAACTATCAAAAAAGTTAAGAAAAAAGTAGAGGTTTTAGAAGATAAAAAATCTCTTAAAGATGATGATGAAATTATCTAAAAAAATAATAAGAGTAAAGATATGAAAAAAATACATGTTTTTACTCTTTTTTTATTGTTTTTTTCTATTAAATTATTGATTGTTATGCTATAATTTTAGTATAGGAGAATTTGTATGAAAAATAGAATCAAGAAGATAATTATTATATGTACATTATTAATTTGTTTTATATTTTTAATTACTAGAGTTACATATTCTTCTTATGAATCAAATACAGCTGGTAGTGTTAATGGCAATATAGCAGGATGGAATATTAAAGTTAATGATGTTATTGTTTCTAATGAAGTAGATAAAGAAGTTGATATAGATGATGTTGTATGGAATGCAACACATACTAGAAGTGGTAAATTAGCTCCTGGTTCTACTGGAACATTTAATATTAAACTTGATTTTTCTGGAACTGAAGTTGCGGTTAGATTTGATATTGAAATTATAGATAAAACTGTAGATTCAAATAAGATCTTAACTTTAACGGCTATTGATACAGCTGATGTTACATTAACTAGAACTGGAGTTAGTACTTATACAGCTGTTGTTGATGTTGATGATATTGATACGACAATAGTTAATTTGGCGTTGGATTTATCATGGGTTAATAACGATAGTGTTAATGATCCGGTAGATACTCAATTTGATAATAGTCAGTTCTTAGATGTTAATTTTAAGGCTACACAATATGGTGGAGAGGTAATAACACCTTATACAGGATCGTGATGTTTGATGGTAGATAGTATTAAGAATAAAATTAGTAATATTAAATACTTAACTTATAAAAAGAGATTTTTAAAAGTATCTCTTGTTTTTGCATTTAGTATTATTTTAATTGTTTTTCTTGTTACTAGAGCCTATGGTAGTTATATTACTACAGCTAAATTAAGGGCTGATATAGATAAAGCTATTTATATTTTTGAAGAAGAAAAGTTAAGTTTCAATATTGATGAAAATAAAATCATTCCTAGTAATGATCCGTATACTTATGTATTTAGTGTTCAAAACTATAATACTTCTCAAACTAGTGATGTTGATTTAACTTATAACATTAATATTCGTAGTACAACTAATCTTCCTTTGGAAATTAAATTATATAGAAATGAGAATTATAATGCTTCTGGAGCAACTAATATCATTGGAAGTCCTACATTGAGAAGAGATGCTGATGGAGCTTGGTATAGACTTTATACTGAGTCAGATGATTATCCAATGAATTATAATTCTAATACTAAAGATATATTTACTTTGGTTATTAATTTTCCAAAAGCATATTCAATAGATACTACTTATGTTGATATTACAGAAAATATAGAGGTAATTATTAATTCAAAACAAGTTATTTAGGAGTAATTATGATAAAGACTATTCAACAAAATAGAAAACTTAGTATCATTCTTTTAGTCGCACTAGTATTGTTTTTGATAATAAGTGTTACTTTTGGTAGATATGTATATAACGTTGTTCATAATTATATTATTGAATCTAAAGGATTTTATTTTAACAGTTCGGTTTTAAAACCAAATGGAAAAAGTTATAGTATTAATAACTGGGATGGTGTTAATAGTTATCCTTTTACGATAGATATTAATAATAAAAAGAATGATGAGATATATACACAAAGTGATATTACTTATACCATTGAAGTAATATGTCCTTCATCAGTAACATGTGTTACAAGTCAAAATAGTGGTACGATCTACAAAGAAGCACATACAGATTCATATACTATTACTGTAACACCTAGACAGACATTTGAAGCAGGTGACACTATTACGATAAATACTAAAGTTACTAGTACTTTCCCGTATACTAAAGAGTTATCTGCAACATATCATCTAGGAGTGCAGAAAGCTAATTTCTCATATTCAATTGATGATGCAGCTGGTGAAAAATTCTGTACTTTGAATTTAACAAATTCAATTGGTTACTATGATTGTAATGGAGCACAAAAGACTATTCAGGAATATGCAGCTATGACACCAGCTCAACAAGCACAATGTTATTCAGCAATTATAGTCTTAACATTTGATCCGGGTAATGTACTTTTAGATATGACTAGCAATACATATCATAATCGATTGCAGACGGATTATCAGGAGCAGCAGATTGGTTCAAATCAGTATGTTAAAAAGTATTCTTTTAAGGTAGATCCTAATAGTAATACTAAAGTTATTTTCTATAAAACAAATATTAATGCAAATTATACGTATACTGGTGTAAACGGACAGACTCCAATTATAAATGTTGTTGCAACAACACCTGCTTAATATGGTATAATAAAATAAGAATAATAGGGGTGATAAGCATGGACAATTTAATAAATGTGTACATGGACTATATGGTTAAGACCTATAGTCGTATTGCCGTTATATACTTTTCTAATGAACAGTATTTTGTGGAGACGAACACCTCTAGATTTATTCAAACTTATATAGATAATTATTATTACGGTATTAAGCATACAGTTAAAGATAAAAGTTTATTTGGAGTAGGAGTTTTAGAAAAAGAATTTGATGGTTTACTTCTAGAATTACTTCAAGACTACGAAGCATATGAATTGATTGATGATAATGCACTTTACAAAAAGAAAGTTAAAATGCTTCATGATATGAGAGATTTCTCATTAGATTTAGTAAAACTAGATAAAATTAGATTTAATAAAGATTGGAAAGAAGATATTAAAAAGATATTTGAAAATTATGAAATAGATATCGATAAAGTTATTAAAGTATATGAGAATTATCTAGAAAGAATAAATAAATTCCTTGGATTAGAGGATGAACATTATACATTATCTTTCGATAGAATTGATAATGGAGATAAGTGTTATAAATTAACTCTTAATGAGAGAGTAGAAGCATTAAGAAAATATAAGAGATTTATGATAAAAGAAGTTTTTCATGATGATAGATTAGATATTGAAAGATGGAAATTAACAATACAAAAGTTTTCATTGATGTTACTTAATGAGATGGTAAGAGATAAGAAGATTGAGAGAAGATATTTTCTTAACTTAGATAAAGATATCTTTAAAAGAGGAGTTATCGATGAAAGTTTTGTCAAGATATTAGATAACGACTTTATGAGACAACATCTAAGTTTAATGTTACCATTTGATGTTATAAAAGATAATAAAGCAAAATTGGATGCTCTAAACTATGATTTATGTATCAAAGTTGACTTTACTCATATCAATGATATTGGTATGAAACTAGAAGCTTGTAAGAATCTAGGTTGTCGAAATACTTTGTTATGTGGATGGAGAGAAAGAGAATACGATTATTTGAAAGGATATAAGTTCGCAGATGGTAAGTCGTTACTTATGTTTAAGGAGGAAGGCTAATGGATACATTTATAAGATTTTTATATGAGTTTATGTCTGTTTTCTTTGGTGGAATAGGTAAAATCTTCCAAGGATTAGTTTCAGGTATTGCTCAAATGTTTGATTTTAGACAATATTCTTACGTAGTAAGTAATTATCATAATGACTTAAAAGCATCTGAATGGATACTTGTAGTAATTGCGATAATCTTATTACTAGTTATTTTAGGTTTAATAGTGATGGTAGCATTCTTTGCCCTACGTAAATATATCAGATTTAGAAAGACAGCTGTGAGTGAGGAATCTTTATTAGAAGAAATTGGTAATTTACAAAAAGAAGTTGTTAAATTAAGTGATGAAAAAGATAAATTACTTGCGATGAAGGTTAGTCAGATTGGATTATCTCCAACTGAAGTTTCAGTTAATGCTACAACAGGTGGAACTTCTAATGTTAATGTTTCAGGTTCTGTTGAAGTTATGGGTGGAGAAGAAGGAGAAACACTTGAGGGAGAAGAGAAAAACAATATTATTGTTGATGATCCAAATGCAAGATTCTCTAAATTACATGCGATTGATGTTAAATATATGAATTATAAAGTTCAAAACTATGGTAATTCATTTAACTTAGAAGAATTATGTGAAATGTTTAGACAATTCGCTGCTTCTCAATTAAGACTTTATTACACAACTGATATGATGAGATTATTTATTTCAGGTATGTCTGCTACAAGATTGATTATCTTACAAGGTATCTCTGGTACAGGTAAAACATCACTTGCTTATGCTTGGGGTAAATTTATTAAGAACGATGCAATAATCGCTTCTGTACAACCGTCTTGGAGAGATAGAACTGAACTTTTCGGTTACTTCAACGAGTTCACTAAGAAGTTTAATGAAACAGAAGTTCTTCGTGCAATGTATGAAGCTAATTATACTGATGACGTATATGCAGTAGTATTAGACGAGATGAACATCGCCCGTGTTGAGTACTATTTCGCAGAAATGTTATCAATTCTAGAAATGCCGTCTCGTGATGAGTGGATTATCGAGTTAGTTCCAAACTCTTGGGACAATGACCCTGTTGGATTAAATGGTGGTAAATTACAAATACCGGATAACATGTGGTATATCGGTACAATCAATAACGACGATTCAACTTTCGCTGTTACTGATAAAGTGTACGACCGTGCTATGCCGATAGATATCAATGAAAAGTTCCCTCCATTTGAACCAGTTGAGACTGAAGCAATTAATATTAATTCAAGTTACTTAGAAGACTTATTTAATAAAGCTAAAGCTAATAATCAGTTATCAACTGATATGGAAAATAAAATTAATGAAATGGATGAATACGTAATTAAACATTTCCGTATAGCGTTCGGTAACCGTATCGTTAAACAAATGAAAGATTTTGTTGCGACATATGTAGAATGTGGTGGAACTGAAGTTGCTGGTGTAGACTATTACATCGCTAGAAAAATCTTACGTAAGTTTGAACAGTTAAACTTAGCTTACATTAGAGATGAAATAGATGGGTTCGTTGAATATTTAGATAAGACATTTGGTAAAGAAAACTTTAATGAATGTAAGGAGTATTTATTAAGACTTAAGAAAATGGTATAGGAGGTGTAGTTTATGGATAATGAATTCAATCAAGATTTGTTCTTTGAAAATCTTAATTCGACTTTATTAGTTAAAAGAGATTATCAAAATATGCAATATGATTATGAATGGCTTGAACGTATAGAAATAGCTCTTCCATATATTGATAATATCTTACGTAATCCGAAAAGATTCATTATCAATGAAGAAGAGATTGTTAAAGTAGAACAATCTAAGAAAACTACTGTTGAATCAATTATCCATTTAACTCAACATACCAACTTAATTCAAGATTATAATGAAGATACTAATGAGGTTAAACCTAGTAAAGTATTAAATATTAATAAAGATGAGTCTCTTGATACTTATGAAAATAGATTTGTTTATACTTTAATTGAAAATATGAGATTGTTTTATCAAATGAGAACTAAAGAGAGTGGACTTAATTCATTGTTTCAAGATAAAAAATATTTCAATTATACAGCAAATACTAAGATAGGTATTGATAATATGAAAGTAGATGTAGTCTTTTCATCTATCGCTAGAGATTCAAAAGAAATAATTAATGAACATGGAGAAAGTATTAGTGATCGTCTAAAGAAAGTTAAATTACAATTAGATGGATTTACTCAAACAGAGTTACATAAAACATTAACACATTTACATGTTTCTCCAGTTAGAAGTCCAATTCGAAAGACAAATGTTATTTTGAAAAACCCTAATTTCCAACAAGCAGAGAAATTATGGAATTATATTCAAACATTTGAATCTAAAGATAAGACTGAAAAAGATAGAAAAGATTATTTAGATGATTCTGAATTAAGAAATCAATATAATCAAATATTCATGATGTTATA
>JAEEGL010696103.1_pt1 | contig 16941 bp, 16 predicted proteins | sample 9134231 | NCBI WGS metagenome assembly JAEEGL01 (sample SAMN16246548, study PRJNA631951) | gut metagenome | biome: gut microbiome; feature: rumen; material: fiber-attached | host: Bos | place: Iran: Karaj | collected 2018-10
GCGAGGGGAAGCCTTATGACAGTGGGAACTCCGTGTGGTTCTCTCGTAAATACCCAAGCTTCCTTTATATCGACAGGATCGTGATCGACGAGCCTTTCAGGGCTGCAGGACTTGGCCGCGCTCTCTATCAGGCTGTGAAAGATCATGCCAGAGCTACCGGCGTTAAGGTCGTGACCTGCGAAGTCGACACCATTCCTTATAATGAGACGAGCCTGAAATTCCACGAGGCCATGGGTTTCAAGGAAGTGGGCGAGCAGATCATAAGAGGCGGCGCCATCAAGGTGAGCCTGAAGGCCTGCGAGCTTTAATACGCAAAAAACTGTCAGCCCGAAGGCCTCCACAAGGCCTGCGAGCTTTAATACGCAAAAACTTTCAGCCCGAAGATCGCACTCCGGGCATCAGAAACCCGCACCCCCGGGCACCACAAGCCCACACCCACAAGGCCGAATAACACACCCCCAAAAACCGCCAAACTATGTTCGAAGAAATCAAGGAAACCTTAACATCCAAAGAAGAAAAGAAGGTCGAATATATCGAACTGATATACGACCTTATTTTCGTGTACCTGATCGGCAGGAACAGCTCTTTGATCCACATGATAAAGGATGGATTCATTGCGCCCGAAGCTTTCATGACTTATATCGTCTGCACTTTGGTCGCGATACAGATCTGGAATTTCACCAATTTCTATATCAATCGCTATGGATCCAACGGCATCCAGGAACACGTCATGATATTAGTGAACATGTTCCTCCTTTACTTCATGGGGGATGCCACCAGGACCGACTGGTCGTCCTATTACTATTACAAGTATAACGTGGCCTGGGCTTTGATCCTTTTGAATTTCCTTGTCAATTATTACTTCAAGTACCGGAAGTACAGTGACATCAAGCCCTGGGAATCTCTTCAGATGATCTTCAACATGATCGTCTTTGGGGTAGAGGCGATCATAGTTCTCATATCGCTTCCGATCTATTCCCACACGGGTCTGATCCTGTCGCCTCTGGCCATGGTCTTCGGCATAGTTTTCACTCTTGCGACGTCGAAGATAAACAATCTTGTGCCTGTGGATTTCGGCCATTTGACGGAGAGGGCCATGCTTTACATAGTCTTTACTTTTGGAGAAATGATCATCGCCATCTCCGGGTATTTTGAAGGGGTAGTGACCGGAAGAAGCATATATTTTGCGCTCATGGGTTTCCTTATCGTTGTAGGGCTTTTCCAAAGTTATGAGCTTTGCTACGATCATCTCATCGACAGGGGACTGATCACCAACGGCACCGGCTACATGATGATCCATCTCTTCCTGATCTTCGGACTGAGCAATATCACCATAGCCCTGGAGTTCATGAGGGAGGAGCACGTGGCGCTTTTGCCTAAGACTCTGTTCCTTACGGCGTCATTCATAGTTTATTTCATCTTCCTTTTCCTTTTGGGGATCTACATGAAGAACCGCCAGAAGCCCAGCAAAAAATTCATAGCCCTGATCGCCACGATCCTTATGGCATTCGCTGTCCTCATGATAGTCTTCAGAGAAAACAGCTACATCAACATAGCCGTGAGCGTTGCCCTCATTTATTCTGTTCTGGGCCTGCTGATCCGCGCGAAAAAATGTGGGACCGGATGCCGCTTGTAATAGTAAAGTAAAGTTGAATAATCAGTTCATATGTGATATAATATTTGCGTCGTTTTTTCGGCGCAAATAGTTTTTTTGGAGTTTTTTATGTCTGAAGAGAAGATGCATTTGGAATATCCTGAGAAGACCATGTTTCAGATGATCGAAAGGATAGCTGAAATATATCCCGACGAGCCGGCCTATGAGTTTTATGACATCAAGACCAGTTTCAGAGATTTCGTCGAGAAGATAGAAGATGCAGCCAGGGCTTTCAGAGCCAACGGCATTCACAAGGGAGACAGGGTAACTATCTGCATGCCTAACTGTCCACAGGCTCTCAACGCTTTTTACGGACTCAACAGGATCGGCGCTGTAGCCACCATGATCCATCCGCAGTCGGCTCAGTCTGAGATAACTTTTTATCTCAACGATTCCGGATCCAAAATGATTTTGGTCCTGGATATGTTTTATGCTAAAGTCGAGGCTGCCTTAAAGGATGTGGATCATCCTGTCACCGTACTTGTGGCAAGGATGCAGTCTGAGCTTCCCCTTCATCTGAAGGCTCTTTATGTTGCCAAGGAGGGCAGGAAATATCTGGGTTATCCCAACACTGATCACGCTGTTCTCTGGTCTAAATTCCTCAGATCCGGCTGGACGGAGGAACTGCCTAAGGTTGAGTTCGAACTGGATCGCACGGCTGTCATCCTTTATTCGGGAGGAACCAGCGGCAAGCCCAAGGGCATCGAGCTTACAGACATGAATTTCAATTCCTGCGCCATTCAGGCCAGGGATGCCATAGATGAAGAATTCAGGGTCGGCCTAAGCTGTCTCGGATGCATGCCCATTTTCCATGGTTTTGGTCTGGGTATCAATATACACGCTATAATGATGCATGGCGTCTGCTGCGTGCTCATGCCCACCTTCAACCCTAAATCATACGCGGATATGCTCATACGCAAGAAACCCAATATCATCGCCGGCGTTCCTACAATATTTGAAGCGTTGCTTCACATACCTGAGCTGGATGGCTTTGATATGAGTTTCCTGATAGGCATGTTCTCCGGAGGAGATACGCTTTCCGTAGAACTTAAGCACAAGATAGATAAGTTTCTGGAGGAGCACAACGCCGGCATTCAAGTAAGAGAAGGCTACGGCCTTACGGAATGCGTCACGGCCAGCTGCCTTACCCCTAAGAATACATTCAAGGAGGGCAGCATAGGTCTGCCTTTTGCGGACACTGTATACGCCATAGTAAGACCTGACACTGATGAAGTCCTTCCCAACGGAGAAGAGGGGGAGATCATCATGAGAGGCCCCTCGGTCATGAAGGGCTATATCAATAACGACCTGGAGAACGCCAAGACCTTGAGACGCCTGGCCGACGGAAACATCTGGCTTTATACCGGAGATCTGGGCAAGATGGACGATGACGGTTATGTATACTTCAGCCAGCGCATCAAAAGAATGATAATCTCCAACGGCTATAACATTTATCCCGGTCAGGTGGAGAACTTCATAGACGGCTGCGAGGAAGTGGCTTACAGCTGCGTCATCGGAGTCAAAGACCCTCGCCGCATGCAGAGAGTCAGGGCTTACGTAGTCCTCAACGAGGGCTATGAACCTACAGAGGAGACCAGGATGAGCATCATGGAACAGCTGGCTGTCCACGTTGCTTCTTATGCTCTCCCCAAAGAAATCGTATTCAAGGAATCCATGCCTAAGACCTTAGTAGGTAAGGTCGCATTCAGAGTCCTTGAGGAGGAAGCAGAGAATGAAAATAAGATGGATGACGACAGCGTCGCTTCTGATAACATCGGGTGATTACACCATAGCTTTCGACCCATTCCTTGGCATGCCTCTTGACAGGCCTCTGGATGATCCGGGCGAACCTGAGCTTGCTGATGAATACAGGAAGGCAGCCAGAGTTTTTCTGACCCACGGACACTTCGACCATACATACCATTTAAACGAAATATACAACTATAGCCGGACTCCCATCTTCGGGACACCTGCAGCTACAGAGAACATCAGGACCGGAGCTAATTATCTGCCTCACATGGTAGAGATCATAAGGCCCGGATACAAGAACGTCCACGGTCCCTTTGAGATCGAGGCCTATCAGGGAAGACACTGCAAGTTCGATCTTCCCATTGTCATCAGGACTTTGCTGAATAAAAGGACTCTGACAAACCTCCGGCGCCTGAGAGAAATACAAGCCATGAGAAAGGTGTACCGTGAAAACGGCGAGATGCTCTTTTATGAACTACGCGCGGAAGGCAAGCGGATCCAGATAATGGGTTCCATGGGCATGGATCCTGATACTGAATATCCCACAGGAGCCGATCTTCTCATCATGGCTCTTCAGGGCAGGTCCGACCAGGATGAATACGCCATGAAATTCGTTGAAAGACTGAAACCCGGGAAGATCTTTCTTTATCACACAGACGACAGTTTCCCGCCCATGAGCAGCGATGTAGACACCCTTGGCTTCGAGATAAACGCCAAGAGAGCAGGTTTTGAAACAATAAGTCCCGAGAAGGGGAAGGTGTATGAAATATGAAAACCATTATAAAGAACAAAAAACACGGAGACAGAGCTGACGGCCATTATGTAAAGGCCCCCGGACTGCAGACCGTTATGGGATACCTTTTCCCCAAAAGAACTGACTGCGAAGTCTATCTTAACGACAAGATCGATGCTACAGAGCTTCTGAAATACATCGACAAGAAGAATGCAGAGCACCCGGAATACAAGACCACGATCTTCCACTGCGCCCTGACATCCATCGACAGGATCATCAGGGAGAGACCGCTTCTCAACCGTTTCATCCAGGGCTACCGCATGTATGAGAGGGAGGAGATCTCCCTGAGCTTCGTTGCCAAAAGAAGATTCGCCGACGGAGCCAACGAATCCCTCATGGTCCTTGTGCCTAAGGATGATGACAACATCGATTCCATAAGCAAAAAAATCGTAGGCGACACTACGGAAATGAGAAAGAGCGAGGTGGCCACCGGCGGCATCGACGACCTTCTTGACAAGTTCGCTGCCATGCCAAGGATCCTTCTGATATTCGTCATCAGGATCATCCGCTGGCTGGATTTCTGGGGCATCAATCCTCAGTTCCTGGTAGATGGCGATCCCAACTATACTACGGTCCTTGCCAGTAACCTGGGCAGCATCAAGTGTCCCTCCGTATACCACCACCTGAATAACTACGGAACCAACAGCATCATGATTACCATCGGAACTCTTCACAAGGAAGAGATGCTTATGCCGGACGGCCATAAAGAGGTGAGGGACGTCATCGATTTCGGAGCAACTCTGGACGAGAGGATCGCCGACGGCTTCTATTTCGCCAAGAGTCTGAGACTTCTCAAGCATATTTTTGAAAATCCTGAACTGCTGGATAAACCTCTCGGCGAACCCAGCGGATTCGATTATGAGAAATAAGGAGTTTTTATGAGATTACATAACGCAGGTAAATATAATGGCGATGAAAGTTCTTTGCCCCAGAGGGAGCATCCTGAAGGCTATGTGCCTTTCAGGGAGCCTGAGGATATGAAGAAGTTCGCCTTATATATGAACATCTTAAGTATTTTCATATTGATTATTACCCTGGGACTCTTTTATTTCAGACTGATCAAATGGCAATTATCCAATGGTGAAGCGATATCTGTTTACGGCAATGCTTTTATCGGTGGCTTTGTTCTTTATCTGGCGACTCTGGTACCTCACGAGTTCCTTCACGCCATCTGGTTCAGGGAAGATGTGTACTACCATCATAACCTTAAGCAGGGAATGCTCTTCGTTGTGGGTACAGAAGACATGCCTAAGTGGCGCTTCGTTGCCATGAGCATGTGCCCTAACGTGGCCTTCGGATTTATTCCTTATATCCTGTTCATGATCTGGCCGAACCTGACCGTCCTGGGATTCTGGGGAGCCATGGCCATAGCATCCGGAGCAGGGGATTTCACCAATATATATAACTGCATCACGCAGGTACCCAAAGGCGGTATAACTTATATGAGCGGCATGCATTCCTTCTGGTACCTTCCAAAGGAGGCATAAATGCTCATAGCTCAGTATTTCGTGGAATTCATGTTTTACAGTTTCCTGGGCTGGGTCTGGGAATCCATCTACTGTACTGCCAAAGAAAAACACTGGCAGGACAGAGGCTTTCTCTTCGGCCCGTACTGTCCCATCTACGGATCCTGTGTAGTCGCAGCGGAGATAGTCTTCGGGCATCTTATCCCCGGCGGCATGGAAAACATGTCTTTCCTGACCATATTCATTATTTCGTATATCGGCTCTGCCATAGCGGAATTCGGCACTTCGTGGGTCTTGGAGAAGCGCTTCCATGCCAGATGGTGGGACTATTCGGAGATGCCCCTTAACATCCAGGGCAGGATCTGCGTGCCCGTCAGCATCTGCTTCGGCGTTGCGGGAGTATTTTGCGTAAAGGTCCTTATACCTTTTATGTCGGGCCTTCACGACACCATTCCGGGACTTTTCTACGAAGGCGCGGCCATGGTTCTGGCCATGATCTTCGGAGCCGACTACGCTCTTACGGAAGCCAGCCTGAATGCTCTCCTTAAGCGTATGGAGGAATACAAGGCCGACTTTAACGAGAGGGCTCAGGAGACCTATGAGAAGATATCAGAAGCTCCCATGGCCATAAGAACTGCTGTCAGCGAGCAGCGCGAGGAGATCAGAGAGAGAAGAGAGATCCTGGAAGAAGAGCTCAAGGCTGCAGCTGAAGAGCGAAAGCTCAGAAGAGAAGAGCTGGCTGAGGAATTCATGGACAAGATCAACGGATTCCAGAGAAGCAAACTCAACAACTTCAAAAAACTCATTCCTCGTCTTCCGGAGGAAAAAGATGCTTTGGAGAGACTTAAAAATCATATAGATCACGTCAACAGTGTAAAATAAAACGAAAGGTAACAGAGGTATTAAAAAAATGAAAAAATTATTCGGAGAACTGAATCTTACCTGGCCAAAAGTTATAATCTTCGCCATCATAGCCGGTATTTATACAGGCGTCATGGCTTTGATCCCGCAGGCAAGAGACACATCCTTTGCGGATATATCCATATCTTTCGAATGGTGGATACTCTTCGGCACCATAATCATCATGAACAGCAAGTCCAACCTGGATTCAGGTCTGAAGTGCATCGTATTCTTCCTCATAAGCCAGCCCCTGGTTTATCTGGTACAAGTGCCTTTCAGCGAACTTGGCTGGGGGATTTTCCAGTATTATCCCGGCTGGTTCAAATGGACACTTCTCACATTCCCCATGGGATTCATTGGCTATTATCTCAAAAAAGACAAGTGGTGGGGACTGTTCATCATCGTGCCGGTCATGCTTTTCCTGGGCTATCACTACACAGGTTTCCTGAGAGAATGCTGGTCTTACTTCCCGCATCATCTTCTGAGCGCAATATTCTGTGTGGTCTGTATAATCCTCTTCGGTATTTACATCTTCAAGGATGAGAAGGTCAGGAAGATCGCCATCATAATCGCAATAGTGATCGTCATCGGGATGACAGTATTTTGCTTCACGCAAGGACAGAACTATTATGAAACTGACCTGCTTATGTCCGGAGATGGCAACCCTGATTTTGATGAAACATATACAGCGGAATTCGTTGATCCGGATTACGGCACCTGTGAGATTCTTTATGAACCTCAGTTAGAGTGTTATAAGTTACACGTAACATTCACGAAACAGGGAGAAACGCAGTGCGTTCTCAAGGCTCCTGATGGAACTGAGTACGTGTATGATCTGGTTGTAGGAAGAAGTACATATAACATTAAACCGGAAGATAGTGATGAGTGGAGATATTAAGAATATAAACTGGTATCCGGGCCACATGAAAAAGACCCGGGAGCTCATTCAGGAGAACCTGAAGATGGTGGATCTGGTGATCGAGGTGATCGATTCCAGGATCCCCAGATCTTCCAGGAACCCCATCATAGATGAGCTGATCCAGTCCAAAAAAAGAATAATAATACTGAATAAGAGTGACCTTTCGGATGATAAGGCAAATAACGCCTGGGCGGACTATTTCAGGTCTCAGGGCAATCTTGTCCTCAAGCTGAACGCCAACAGGGGAGAGGGAGTCAAGGAACTCTTCAAAATGCTGGAGAAACTCCAGGATGAAAAGAACCGCGACAAAGCTCTCAAGAAGCCTCTCAGAATGATGATCGTGGGAGTACCCAACGTGGGAAAGTCATCTCTCATCAACCGCATGACGGGACGCAAGTCCGCCAAGACAGGAGACAGACCGGGAGTTACCAAGGGCAAGCAGTGGCTCAGCGTTGATAACGGCATGCAGCTTCTGGATACGCCCGGTATCCTCTGGCCGAAGTTCGAGGATCCTGAAGTGGGCCTTAATCTGGCTTTCTGCGGGTCCATAAAAGACGAGATCATGGATATGAGCGAACTCGCTCTTGAACTCATCAAGGTCCTGTCCAGAGACTATCCGGAGCTTCTGGAATCAAGATACAAGCTGGATGAGATCTTAAAGGACGGCGATGATTCGGAGACTTTCGAGCGGGAGATAGACGGCGAGCAGGAAGCTGCTCTTGCCAACATGGAAGCCATCGCCAAGAAACGCGGTTTCATTCTTCCCGGCAAGCGCATCGATTATGAGCGCACCGCCAAAGTCATTCTGGATGAGTTCAGATCAGCTACCATCGGTAAGATAACATTGGAAAAGATATGACTAAAGCTGAGAGAGAAGAAAAATTAAAAGCGCGTCACGCCGAAATGAGCGCCTATGACGCCCAGTTCAGAAGAGCCTACGGCTTTATAGGAGGCGTTGACGAAGTGGGCAGGGGACCTCTGGCAGGACCGGTGGTCACAGCCTGTGTGGTACTTCCCGAAGACTTCGACGTCCTGGGAGTAGACGATTCCAAAAAATTAAGCCTCAAGAAGCGCGAGGAGCTTTATGACCAGATCCTTGATAAGGCTCTTGCGGTGGGCATCGGCATGTGCGATAATAATGTCATAGACGAAATCAACATTCTGGAGGCCACCAAACGCGCCATGGCAGAATCTATCATGAAAGCGGATAAAGTCCTTCAGAAGCGCGATTTAGGCCGTCTGGAGCACGTTCTCATAGATGCAGTCAAGCTTACAGGCATTTCACAGAGTCAGACCAATATCATCAAGGGAGACGCTACCAGTCTTTCCATTGCTGCCGCGTCCATCGTGGCCAAGGTGACGAGAGACAGGATGATGATGGCCTATGCTGAAGAATATCCCTGGTACGGTTTCGAGTCCAACATGGGTTACGGGACCAGGAAGCACTACGAGGGAATAGAAGCCCACGGCATCACGCCGATTCACAGGAAGAGTTTTTTGAAAGGCTACGTATGATGCAGAAATATAAGGAACTCGGACTCAAGACCATAAAAATCTTCGTCGATGGAAAAATGACCGTATATTCGGGCAATGCCACGCTGTTCATAATTACGGCGGCCTTTCCCTTCCTGATGCTGATCATCGCCATCGTAAATATGCTTCCGGGCTATTCGCCCAAGGATGTGACAGATCTATTTTTCCGGATACTTCCGGATCTGGATACTTTAAGAGATCTGGTCGGAAACATGGTGACCAACCTGAGGAACCAGTCAGGCGGTATCCTGGCTTCCGTCGCAGCTCTCACCACCTTGTGGTCAGCTTCGGCAGGTGTATCTGCCATTCAGGCAGGACTCAACGAGCTGGACAAGGGGCAGGAGATGAAGGGCATGGTAAACATCATCAAGAGGGTGCTGTTCACCTTGCTTCTGATAGTGCTTTTCCCGGCGCTGCTCATATTTGAGGTCCTGGGAGATTCCATCGTAGGAGTGATCAACAACATCATGGAAAAGATCGGGGCGGCCAGCATTGCGTCAAGCCTGGAATCGATCCTGAACTTCAGTAACATAATCGTCATTCTGGCGGTCTTTGTATCGGTGCTTTTCATTTACGCCTATCTTCCGGCCAACAAGCACAGTCTGAAGAGCAGACTCCCGGGCACCATATTCTCAGGGGTGAGCTGGTTCATATTCACTGAACTTTTCGCATTCTTCGTGCCCAGGTTCTACCACGCGTCGAGCCTTTATGGCTCCCTGGCATCCCTGTTCCTGGCGCTTCTTTGGATCAGGATCATGATCATGCTGCTCTTCGTCGGAGGATCACTGAACAAGGCGCTGGAAGATAAATAGAAGGTCAGATCTGCCGATTTTACCGGTTATAGTTTTTTGGAAATAAACGGAGGAAAAAATGGTATACGATTTCAGAGAATTAGAAGCAAAAAAAGTCGAGCACATGAGAGACGGCGAAGGCCATGTCTTCACCAAAAGAGTGGATACTGAAGACGGAATGGGAGGCATTATCGTGAATACCATTCCTCCCGGATGCTCCATCGGCTTTCATCAGCACACTACGAATTACGAGGTATGCTACATAATAAGCGGCAAAGCTTATGAAGTCACAGAAGAGGGCAAGACCCTGGTTGAAGCCGGAATGGTGACATATTGTCCTTTTGAAGGAAAACATTCTTTAGTCAATGAATTTGATGAGGATTTCGTATTCTTCGGGATCCTTCCCAATGTTAAATAGCTTTACAGCGGAGGTTTGTATATGAAAATTTTAGTTTTGAATGGAAGCCCCAGGGCTAATTCCAACACCAAGGCTCATTGCGAGGCCTTCAAAGAAGGCGCAGAAGCTAAGGGCCATGAAGTAGGTATGTTCGATATCGCCAAGATGAAGATAGGCGGATGCCTTGGTTGTGAATACTGCCACACCAAGGGTGACGGAGCCTGTGTTCAGAAGGATGACATGGAGAAGATCTATGCTGCATTCCAGTGGGCAGAGATGATCGTCATCGCCAGCCCCATCTATTACTGGGGATTCTCCGGCCAGATGATGAACCTCATCACCAGATTCTATGCTCCCGGAAAGCCGGCAGCTACCAAGTATGCTCTGTTCCTGAGTTCCGGATCTCCCGGAGTTTATGATGCTCCCGTAAGCGAGTACAAGTCCATCCTCAGATTCTTCGGAGCTACCAACATGGGAATCATCACTGCTGCAGGCGGCGAGAACAAATCCGAAGAAAAGCTCAAAGAGTTCAAGGATTTCGGACTTTCCCTTTAATATCCATATAAAAAACTACCGGCCGGACCGGTAGTTTTTTGGTGTTTAAAATAATTATTTCAGAGTCTGCTTGATTGCTGATGAACAGTAATCGTCGATGTGCAGGTCTGTGTTCTTTTTGTTGACCAGGGTGCCGTTTCCCTTGATGCATCCGCCTTCACAGATCATGCCTTCTATGAAGTTGCCGTTGAGCTTGCCGGCCTTGGCGCGGAGAAGGGCAGCTCTGCATTCGGCCACGCCGTTGGCGATGACGGGCTTGAATTCGAAGTCGTCATATCCAAGCTCTTTAACGGCCTCTACGATAGCTGCTGTTACTCCGCCGGACTTAGCGAAGCCTCTGCCGAAGGAAGATGCGTCCTGCAGATCCATTTCGGGCATGGATGCTATGTCTATGTCGCGGCTGTCCAGAAGGGCCATGAGCTCCAGGAAGGTCAGGACCTTGTCGATATAGGGCTCAGCGCGGTCAGTCTTGCACTCGTATTTCTTGGCGATGCAGGGGCCGATGAAATATATCTTGGAGTCAGGATATTTCTTCTTGATCGCTCTTCCTGTCAAAGCCATAGGCGACAGGGTGGAGGATACGTGTTCCTTTAATTCGGGGAATTCCACGTTGACATATTCTACGAAAGCAGGGCAGCAGGATGAGGTGAGGAAGCCTTTCTCCTTAAGTTCCTCAGCTTCTGTCAGGGCCGTCTCATCGGCTCCCATAGCAACTTCGTATACTCCGTCAAAACCCAGAGCCTTGATAGCGCTGAAAACCTGACCTACAGTAGTACCTGGGAACTGAACTGCAACAGCCGGTGCGACTACGGCGAAGATCTTCTGATCTTCCTTCTTGTCCTTGATGGCGTCGACCACCCTCATGATGCCGGAGATGTCGTTTACTGCTCCGAAGGGGCACTCATAGACGCAGGCGCCGCAGACGATGCATTTCTCCTGATCGATGCAGGCAGATCCTTCTTCGTCCATGCTGATGGCTCCTGTAGGGCAGACTCTCTCACATGGTCTGTGCATGTTGATTATGGCATTATACTTACATGCTGTGGCGCAGCGACCGCATTCGATACAGCGCTCCTTATCTATGTGAGCATAGCCTCTGCCGTCGATGACGATGGCCTTTCTGGGACAGACTTCTCTGCAGTTATGGGCTACGCAGCCTCTGCAGATGTCCGTAACCATGTGGCCGGACTTAGGGCACTCATCACAGGCGATGGAAACCACCTGGACCGTATCCTTGGATCCGTGGAATTCGCCCAGACCTATCCTCATGCGCTCGGCAATGATGGCTCTGTCCTTATAGATACAGCAGCTCATGGGCGGTTCGCCTCTCTTGGCTACAACGTTTGCTATATCATTAAAGGCCGTAAAGGCATCGTGACCCTCCCATGCGTGACGGGCCATCTCCCTCAGGACCTGATATCTTATTACTTCGACTCTGTTTTCAAAAATTCTCTGTTCCATTATTTTACTCCTTAAGCAAAATTGTGCAAAAAGGCACGATGCACATTCTATCATTTCAGCCCCAAAAAATCAAGAGTTCAGGACATAAAAAATCCGCGACTTGCATCGCGGATTTTGAAGCCGGGGCTTAGAATTTTTTGCTCCTGATCACTCCGATCACAGTGCCGGCTCTGAAGTGGTCGCCGTCCTTTATGATCTGTGTCAGGTAACCATCAACGGAAGCTGTGAATTCTATGAGTTTCTTGTCCACTTCGGCCTCACAGATGGGTTCGTCCTTCTTGACGAAATCATAGGTGTTTTTGGTCCAGGGGATGTAACAGTCAGAGTCGTTTATAACAATGGGCTCGAACCTGCAGTCGCAGTTTATGTTTGGCACCTTGGATGGCAGGATCTCCTCAGGAACGGTGACCTTGAAACCATCGGCTGAATTCCTTGGATTGCTTTCATGGAAAGGGCAGATGGAGTGGAGGCACTCTTTGTTCTGATCGGAATACTTGCAGATGACAGAAGTGTCGAACTTGATGTTAAGGCCCAGCTCTCTGTTGATCCTGGGAATGGCTTCCATAAGGGCCAGATAGCAGGTGCGCTTGCAGCATCTGGGACCGCCGTAGGATGCTATCCTTATGAGGCAGTTGCCTGTAAGTTCGTTGGCCATCTTCCAGTTTTCCATGGAAAGGGGAGAGGCGTTGGTATAAACAGACATAAATATGCCGGCGCCTACGGATGATCCGCAGTTGCCCATGTTGCCGCAGACACCGCCGGGAACGGCTTTGGCGCGCTGTTCAGCAACCTCCAGCCAGTCGCGGAGTTCGTCTCCTTTTTTATATTTCTCCATGGCAGCCATGGTCAGAAGGGTGGCCGGCACGATGAAGTGGTGGTAAGGGCAGTGGATGATTACGCCTTCGGTGTCCATAAGAAGGTTGATGAGTTCATCAGCTCTGGATACGGAGCGGGTATTGAGGGCGGTGATACAGGTATCTTTAAGCCTGTCGTATACTTCCTGTTTCAGTTCAAAAGCCATGATTTCTCCTGTTTTACGTCATTTAGACTTAGTCTAAATAAATATTATCATATATGCAAAAAATTTTAAAGAGATTTTTTGAGAAAAAGCCCCTTAACATAATGAAAGAAATTTGTTATAATTTATTAGTTATGTACGGACTATCATTTTTTGTGACAAGTTTAGCCTTGGGAGCAGGCCTTGCCATGGACGCTTTCAGCGTGTCCATCGCAGACAGCCTGAGGGAACCCGGTATGTCATCAGGACGCAAGGCGGTCATCGCAGGCACCTTCGGGGCATTTCAGTTCCTCATGCCGGTGATCGGATGGTTCTTCGTCCACGAGCTGGTGAGCCTCATCAAGGTCATGCTTAAGCTCACGCCCTGGATATCCCTGATCCTGCTTTTGTATCTAGGCATCAACATGATCCGGGAAGGCAAGGAAGGGGATGCCATCAGTTCATACAAGCCCATCGGAGTGAAGGAACTGATAGTTCAGGGGATCGCGACTTCCATAGATGCACTGTCCGTAGGTTTCACCATTTCGAACTACACTGCCTCCATGGCAGTATTATCCGGCCTCATAATCGGTGTCACCACTTTCGTCCTTTGCTGGGCAGCCCTTCATACGGGCCATATCTTCAAGGGAAAACTGAAGATAAGAGAGACCACCGTAGGCGGTATCATTTTGATAATCATAGGCATCAAGGTTTTTATTGATGGCGTTATTCTATAAAGGAGCTTTATTATGCAGAACAATTTAGCCAAAACTTACGATCCCAAGGATTTTGAGGATCGTATCTACCAGACCTGGGAAGAGGAAGGCTGCTTCAGAGCGGAGATCAATCCCGACAAGAAGCCTTTTACCATCGTAATGCCTCCTCCCAACATCACAGGCCAGCTTCACATGGGCCACGCTCTGGACCATACTCTCCAGGACGGACTGACAAGGTATAAGAGAATGCAGGGTTACGAGGCCCTTTGGGTACCCGGATCCGACCACGCATCCATCGCAACCGAGGTCAAGGTCGTCCAGAAGATAAGAGAAGAAGAGGGACTGGAGAAAGAAGATCTGGGTCGTGAGGAATTCCTCAAGCGCGCCTGGGCCTGGAAGAAAGAATACGGCGGACGTATCACACGTCAGTGCCGTAAACTGGGAGATTCCTGCGACTGGTCCAGAGAGAGATTCACCATGGACGAGGGCTGCAACAACGCTGTTAAGGAAGCTTTTGTCAGATTATATGAAAAAGGACTGATCTACAGAGGAAACCGTCTTATCAACTGGTGCCCTGTATGCGGAACTTCCTTATCCGATGCTGAAGTAGAGCACAATGACAAAGACGGTAACTACTGGTATTTCAGATATCCTTCAGTTGACGGATCCTTTGATGGCATCATCATCGCCACATCCCGTCCTGAGACCATGTTCAGCGATGAAGCCATCGCCGTTCAGGGAGACGACCCCAGATATAAGGACATCATCGGCAAGGAAGTGTACCTGCCTCTTATCAATAAACCCATTCCCATCATAGCGGACCCTTATCCGGATCCTGAGAAAGGTACCGGCGCTGTTAAGATCACACCTGCTCATGACTTCAATGACTTTGAAGTAGGACAGAGACACGATCTTCCCTGCGTAAGCTGCATCAACGAGGACGCTACTATGGGAGCTCTTGCAGGCAAGTATGAGGGCATGGACCGCTACGAATGCCGCAAGGCTTGGGTAAAAGATCTGGAAGATGCCGGTTATCTGGTCAAGATCGAAAGAATGGTAATTCCTGAGGGAGAGTGTTACAGATGCCATACAGCTATCGAGCCCATGCTTTCAGACCAGTGGTTCGTAGCCATGGAATCCCTTGCCAAGCCTGCTATCGAGGCTGTTAAGAACGGCACATCCAGATTCATTCCGGAGAGATTCGACAAGACATATTATCACTGGCTCGAGGGCATCAAGGACTGGTGCATTTCCCGTCAGCTCTGGTGGGGTCACAGGATCCCCGCATATTACTGCGATGACTGCGGCGAGCTCATAGTTTCCCGCGAGGACGTAAAGGTATGTCCTAAGTGCGGAAGCACACATATCCACCAGGATGAAGACGTTCTCGATACATGGTTCTCATCAGCGCTCTGGCCTTTCTCAGTATTCGGCTGGCCTGAGAAGACACCTGATCTTGAATATTTCTATCCTACGACGACCATGATCACCGGCTATGACATCATCTTCTTCTGGGTAGTAAGAATGATGTTCTCCGGACTGGAATACATGGGTGAGGTGCCTTTCTATGACATTTACATCCATGGTCTCGTAAGGGACGCTCAGGGACGCAAAATGAGTAAATCCCTGGGTAACGGCATCGATCCTCTGGAAATGATCGATAAGTATGGTGCTGACGCTCTGAGATTCATGCTTTCCACAGGTATCAGCCCCGGAAATGACATGAGATTCCAGACTGAGAAGATCGAATCCGCCAGAAACTTCGCCAACAAGCTTTGGAACGCTTCCAGATTCGTTATCATGAACATTCAGGACGAGGATGGAAACTTCAAAGAAATGGCTAAGTGCTGTTCCGACTGCTGCGGCAAGGTCTGCGCTAATACTACAGATTTCTCCAACATTCCTCTTAAGAACGAGGATAAGTGGATGCTCAATAAGATCAACGACGCCATCGAGTATGTCAATAATGCCATGGACAGATATGATCTGGCCCTTGCAGGACAGAGAGTATATGACCTTATCTGGAATGAATACTGCGACTGGTATATCGAGCTGGTTAAGGCCAGACTCTGGTCCGATGACGAAGAGGACAAGAAGGTAGTGAGATTTACCCTCATCATGTGCCTTAAGAACATGCTGAAGCTGCTCCATCCCTTCATGCCTTTCATCACAGAAGAGATCTGGGGATTCCTTCCTCACGGAGATGACGAGCCTAAGTTCCTGATCGGTGCTGCATGGCCTGAGACAAGCTTAAGCTACATCTATCCTGAAGCAGTTAAGACCCTTGAGATGGCCATGGATGCCATCAAGGCCATCAGAAACATCAAGGCTGAAAAGGGCGTAGTACCTTCCAAAAAGATCAAGGTCACAGTTCTTTCCGAAGGTGACAGGGCTAAGTATATCAAGGCAGGCGAGCCTTATCTCGTAAGCCTTGGAAATATCTCCGAGCTGACCTATACAGACAGCAAGGCTGATATCCCTGCTGATGCTGTTTCAGCTGTTATCGACGGCGCTGAGATCTATGTTCCTCTCGATGAGCTTGTAGATTACAAGGAAGAGTTCGAGAGACTCACCAAGGAAAAGAAGAGACTCGAGGGTGAAGTAAAGCGTTCCACTGGAATGCTGAACAATCCCGGCTTCGTTTCCAAGGCGCCTGAGGCTAAGATTCAGGCTGAGAGAGACAAACTTGTCAAGTATGAAGAGATGCTTGATAAGGTGACGAAGCAGCTGGAAAGCGTAAGTGCAAAGATCAAATAATCAATAAGCCAAGGGAGCGATGCATACATCACTCCCTTGGCGCATCTTTTTTGTGTGGGTGTGAGGTTTCATACTTAATAAGTTTGTAAGAGGTTTTTTATGGGTGCGGTTGATAAGATTCATGAGTTTGAAAAGTTTGGCAGTATCTTGGGTTTGGAGAGGATGACGGCTCTCATGCATGAACTGGGGGATCCTCAGGATGACCTTAAGTGTATTCACGTGGCCGGAACCAACGGTAAGGGTTCTGTCTGCA
>JAEEGL013370304.1_pt1 | contig 16941 bp, 16 predicted proteins | sample 9134231 | NCBI WGS metagenome assembly JAEEGL01 (sample SAMN16246548, study PRJNA631951) | gut metagenome | biome: gut microbiome; feature: rumen; material: fiber-attached | host: Bos | place: Iran: Karaj | collected 2018-10
CATTGACTCAGACTGTCAGACTAATGACAGTAAGTCTCGTCACCATGCTCTTCCTAACTTCGGATACCACTTTGTCATCAACTCACAGGGCCTTGTCATCCATCCCACCAACATCGACATCCCTGCCAAGCTCATCCCCGGTCCCATCTACGACCGCGACAAGTACAACAAATGCTCTATTTGCATCCGCTACTGCGGCTCCCTCCGTCCCGAGGCCTGGCTCATTGACCCCAACACCAGTTGCAAGTCAGTCATGCAACAGCGAGCAGCCCTCCTCAACCTTCTGGTCCAGCTACGTGGTCTCTATCCCAGTGCCAAGATCCTTGGTGTTTCAGAGCTCGATGGCAAGGAGCTTTACAGCAAGAACATCATCGTCAGCGATACCATGAACCTACTCAGAGAAGAGTTGAGCAATATGCCCTGAACAGCTATGAAACATTATTCCGGCCCTTGAAACGGAACTTCATCAATAGATGGGGTTCCGTTTTTTTTTATTTATTCATCACCTCATCTTCCTCCAGCGGCCTATACGCTCCATCCTTGGCTTCCAGAAGTATTGTCCCCGATTCCAAACATCGCAAGCTATGCCATTGCCCTTTCTCGATATTCAGCACGACTCCTCCAGGTACCATATCAACCGTTTCCGTTAACCGTCCCTCAGTGTCATAGAAGTACTCTTCGAAATGACCTCGGACACATATACAAGTTTCTGAAGAACCCTTATGCCGATGTATGGGCATAACAGTCCCTGGCTCCAGTGCATTTAACATACGCTGGCTATTATCGTCAGCAGAGTTGCGCAAATCAAGGTTACACCTTAATCTTGGAGAAGCTTTCGCTTTCTCCGTCAACTCATCAAGTATATCTTTTGAAATAATCATATCCGTAAATCCTTAATTTCTTGATTCCAGAATTCCTGCATCCTTCGTTTGCCTCCCCCATTGCGGTACAAGCAGAAAAGCGCAAGACCTCCAAACACCATTAATTTTCTCAACTATCATAATCCCTATCGTGCATCCAAGCGTATTATGAAACAAATCATCAAACTCCGAGAATCCTCGTTTCAACACAAACTGCAACAACTCTATCGACAGCGATATTCCAAATCCAATCAACAAAACCATCCACCATTTCAACCTTCGCGACACACTGCTAAGCAACATCCCCACTGGCACAAAAACCACCACATTCATGATATTCTCAGCCACCAAATCCTTTTTTCCATTATCTATCGCTTCATAACTCCAAAAAGGCACAAAGTTGTATCCGAACACATCAACTGAAGGTCTAAAGATGACAGTTGCACAATAAACCAATACAATGTATTCGATTGCAAGCAACCCTGCAGATAACTTCCAGCCTTCTCTGATGCCCTTCAAAGCTATCAAAACCACCGTCCCAAAACAAAATACCAATAACAATCCTTTATATACGCTTGTTGGAACATCTTGATACAGGTCGATGATATACCGTACAAATAATTCTTTCATCTAAAACTACAGACCTTTTAATCTCTGAAAATTCTTCCAGCACTTATGCCATACGAACCATACTGGTGCCCACACCACATCCGTCGGATAATGGCTCATCAGATGCCAATTATGCCTGCACACCTGCTTCACCATATTCCATTTCCCACTTCCATGCGTCAATCTCTCGTCATGATGTCCGAAGTTACCTCCTGCCATTACCTCCTCCAAGATAAATTTACCTTCTTTCTCATCAGGCTCCCATAGCATCAACTCACGGGGCATCCCTAGCGTTTCTATCATCACCCACATCAGTCCCTTCGCAAACCGCTCCATACCGAATTGCGAAACAGCCTCCAAAGAAAAACCAACGTCAATTTTAGCACAATTCACATCACGAAGCACAAAGTAATAGTCAACAATCTGCCTCATCCCTACGCCCTCATACAAGAAATGTCGGTAAATGTGCAACAAAATATAGAACACATTAAATAGCGTTGAAGGAGTCGTAAGACCATCTTTCTCACTATATAGCAGCGCACTATTATTCTTTAACCAATTCTGCAGTTTCCTATTCTTCCAAAGATTAAGCAACACCTCCACCCGATAGTGCATCTCCACTTCTGCATCCTCAAACACATCCAGATGCAAATGCTTATAGTCCCAATCCGGGGTTTCAACACCTAAGCGGTGAGCAATTCCTATCGCCCCCTTCAGTCCACAGCCTACAAAGATATCAATATCTCCCGACTGTCTAAGGTCTCTAAGTGACTCGTCATAATATAGTGCAACTCCTTGGCCCTTTAAAATCGATGATTCATAACCTATCTCAACTATTATACGTTGCAATTCCTTGCAACGCTTTGTTAGCGCCAAATTGCCCTGTCTTATCTGTTCGCTAATCCCAATCCATTGAAGCAGCTGCTCCAAAGGTAGATTACTCGTATCATCCGTGTTAGCTTTCAGCCGCTCCAAGCCTGCCACCATGACTCCCGTCACCGCCTGCCTTTCCGACTCCTCGTACAAGTCCGACCATCCTTCAACAGAAGGCACACGACAAAGCCTTTCACGGTTCCCTAACGCTACTTGTAATAGTTCAAAGAACAACATTCGCATCTTATTGTTTTTTGGGTACCCTCACTAAATTCTCCCCTCTTCCGCTTGGCGCCAAATATCTACGGACAACTTCGATAGCTTTCGCTTATTATAGTCTCTGGGATCAACCTGTGTCTCACTATAGAACCAATCCTCGAAAGTCAGCTGTAGGCCTAATTTCTTCGACTTCTCTTCCATAGCCTTCCTATAACCATCTGCCCCACACTCAAAATGTAAAGCCCAGATAAACTTGGCTTGATCCAACTCCTCCTTATATCTCCCAGCTATTAGAAACATGTTTGCATTGCTAGCTAGTCTCTTATCAACTACGAGAGTCTTTATCCTACACGCTTTTTCGAATGTACTATACGTCATCAGTCCCTTCTCAATAACATCCAACTCAAATCTGCTGCCCTCCAAATCAGATAGAGAAAACGGATTAACAAGCTGTTCTTTATAGACATCCTTATGATGCTTACAATGTCCGCCATTACATATCGATCCGCTTGGTATCAAATTATAAAGGCTAATCGAAAGGTATGGATGCTTCTCCCGCGGATAGAAATGATCCAGCTCCGAGTTCCTGATTTTTACATCCTCATCCTTAATTTCATAAGTAATTATATCCTCTTCATTACAATATGGGCAGGCTTTCACCCCGATAGAACTACATAATGCGAAGTCCGGAAAATCATTTTCTCTATAGCCTAATACATCAAATGCTTTCGATAGGCATACATAAAGCTCTGAGCGTTCATCCGAAGTTCCTTCTCTAACATCTTTCAGTTCAGGATACTTCCTCTCTATGTACTGTATCAAATCCGGCAACTTGTCTGCTGGCACCATCAAAAAGTTTTTCAGGTTATCTTTCTTCTTCAAGTACCTGAATATCACCTTGCATTTCCAACATAAAGCGACCCTCGTCTTACCATTGCCCATCTCGCCTTTCTCGATCCACTTCTGTATCTTTCCTTTAAATCTACTGATATAGTCAAAATACTCCTGTGGGACACTGGCATAGCCTATTTTAATCATTCTGTTCTGCTAATTTGTTAAGCAATAGTTTTCTCACAAACGAATCGCCTATTCTCTCCGCTTCGCATTTCAACCTTTCTATCTCTTGTGCACTCTTCTTTTTTTTATTGACGGCCTCAATAAGCTCATCCAACTTATTATTGGCGAAATCGCCCACAAACCTGTCCATAAAGAACTGATTGTTCAGGATATCATATACGTTGGCACAGAACGAGCTTATTTTCTGTTTTGGCTCTATTGCTTTACCATCCTCTAAACACAATATGTTCGAAGCAGGTATATCACTTAGTACAAATGGTGAGTGCGTTGCCAAAATAATATTCACGTTATACACATGGAATATGCCCAACGACTTTATGCTTTCTATTAGCAGGTTTATCAACATCAGTTGGTATTTCGGATGTGCATACAGTTCAATCTCGTCAAAAACCAGACAAACATTCCTATACTGCACATTCTTCAAGATGTCATCCCCCATCCATGCTGAATTGATATTCCACAACTGATAGATAACGGTCGAAATACTGTAAATCATTTGTTTCTCCCCCGAACTTAACGAGCTGAACCTCACCATTTCCTCTTGTTCATCAGCAAGCAATATATCTGTCTTAAACGATGGTGCAGGCATCAATTCCTCCTCCAACCATACATGGCGGTCTATCACATTCCCGTAATAATAGGTCGTGTATCGTTCCTTTAGCAATCTATTGAATATCTTATCATCTTCTTGCACGCAGTTTTCAATGGCAGTTTTCAGTTCTTTCACAGTCATTTCATTACCTACTACTTTGTCATTGTTAACAACACCCGTACCATAGTGATGAAAATAGAGGAAAGCCAGACAACGCCTTATTTTCAAAGTGATGTGCGAATTATCATTCTGTAATTCTGCCACATACTTTTTCACCTCTTTTGCATTGCCAAAACAGTCATGATACTTATAGTACTTTGCATACGTCCTAGAGATTTTCAAGGTCTTATAAACAATGTAGTTGATGGTTCTCACATCATCCATTGACCTCCAATATTCATCCTTATGTTTACTCTCAATCGTATATCCTAAGGCGTGCCCCCATGCTGCAGTAATTCTCCTACCTATATCTTGCACAGTTTTATAGTCAGCACCTTGGGGCTTCAGTAGCTGCATCTGCTTCAACTGCCAGATGACCTTTTTCGAATAATATCGTTTCTTTGGTTCTGGAGTCAAATCATCGTCCACATCAAAGATAAACGACTTTACGTCTTTCTTCCTTAATATTCTCTTCAGAGGCGATGCTTCATTCAGCACAAGCTTATACAACCGCGTCTGTGTTAAATCCCGCTCACGGTTAATATTGATATTACCGTTCTCCCTAAATGGATTCAGGACGATTGGTGTCTGATAGGCATCATTCTTATGGAACAGACTACTCAGCCAACAACGCGATTCCTCGCTATCATCGTCTTTTCTCGGAGCATCCCACTCCATCATGTAGTCCCCAGTATTATAAGCATACTGAGAGTAGTTTACTACTATCGTGTAGAACAATTTTCTCAGTATCTTCTTGGCTTCCTCTGCTGTCAGCGCATTCTCCTGTGGTTTATCATAATCAAACACATATCCAGCCTCATCATAGTTCTGATAGCAGATTTTAAGAATATTGTCATTTTGCTCAATGCTATATATCTGTCCGTTATCTTCCATCCATGCCCTCGCATAGATGTCTCTAACGAAGTGAAGTGCTTTCTTTTGTACCTCCAACCCTTCGCGCAATGCATATGACGTATTGTTTATCAAGCGGAATAATAGTTCCAATAGCGAGCTTTTACCCATACCATTCTCACCAACAATGGCAGTCACGCTGATGCACGGTCCTTTCTCGGAGTAGAAGTTATCTGGTAAAATATCACCCTTTCGAATAATCTTACCATCATTATATTCATACCCCTTCACCAACCAGAACCAGGCCGGTTCTTCAAGCACCCTCACAACACTATCATGACGGCTGCTTCTGATGGCAAACTCCATCTTCGTTTCACCCTTCATGCCGGCCTGTGCTGTGTACTTTCCTTCAGGTACAGCTAAAGTCTCTATCGCTAATATACGGAACATTTCTATCGATTATATCACATTAAACACCAATCAATTAAAGTGTTTCATGATAGCATTATATGTATGTTCCACCAAGTAATTATCTTTTAGGAACTGATAGCCTTTTTCCCCCATCTCTTTCTTGTCCGAAGCCAGCATCTTATCTACCAAAGCAGTGAAATCCTCTGGCTTTACGCTTTCGCACCAGTATCCATATCCATTCTCTTCTGCTATTTTTCCTATATCTGTATTCAAATCTGTAGCACAAATCACTGGCATCTTATATTCAAGATAGCTCAATAGACGAGACGGGTAATTAGGTATGGTAAACCTATGGTCTAGGAAAATCAAACCTACATCACAGTATTTCACGAGCATATCATAGTCCTCTTTCGGCAGAGAGTTCATAAGCTTTACATTCTTATCCTTATTCTTCCCGTACCAATCAAAAATCAAGTTGTAGTCCGTACCTGAGCCGACAATCACAAAATAGCAATCAAGTCTGTTTTTATTAGCCTCAAGACATTTCACCAGATAATCTATACCTTGCGGCTTTCCGAGATTACCACCATAGATAAAGATTGGCTTGTCTATAGGTAAGTCATATTTCTTTCTTATGTAGTATCTCTCTGCCTTTTCTTGGCCGTCTTCGTACTCTTTCTCCTTGAGCTCTATAGAGTTGGGAGCTACTTCGACTTTCGACGCATCCACCTCGGGATTGTGAGTCAAAACGAACTTCACGTTCGCTGGGCTCATACACCCTATGAAATCGGAAACATCATATAGTGCTTTCTCTTTCTTCCTGAAATACCAATTAAACACACTCTTCTCACCAAACAGCCCTATATCTACAGCGTTCTGCGGGAAGATATCCTTTAACTGCAGATATGAGATTGCCCCAGAATTCCGTTTTTTCAAATATCTCACGACATTGGTAAAAGTAATCGGAGGTGTACTATAAGTGATTAAGTCAAAACTTACCCCATTCAGATGTTTCTTGATTGCTTTTATGTATTGCCGCTCGATAAGTAGCGTCCCTACCCCCTTTTCCAAGATGTTAGTCTTCTGGATATTTAGAGTCCTCACATTCAGAATTTTTGCGCCTTCATCTTCAATCAATGTTGTATTTAAACCTTCTCGACGCTCCACTGGTGTAACGATATACACCTGATGACCTTCTTTAACAAATTTGCGCATCAAGTCAGCATATATTCCTCCTGCATTTAAGCTTTTCAACCTTGATAAGGTAAGAAATATAATATTCATCTCAGTCTAATAAATCTTTTATTTTATTTATTACTATTTGTGGCATATACTCTTTTGACAAAGTCATATCCTGTTTATGGATGTTTCTACCGTCATCTTTTAACATAACCGTCTTCCACCCCAAGCGATTTGGCACTATGAAATCTTTCTTAGGATTATCACCAACGTATGTAAATTCCGCACCTCGATACTTCTTTATAAAACACCTAAAGTTCGGTTCTTCTGTTTTCACTGAGTTTGTCTCTTCAGATATAATAATATTCTCATTATCAAACCACCGATCCAGGCCAAGAGCCTTAATCTTGTTTCGTTGGCTAATGCTTCGGCCATCAGTTATCAAACCAAGGGTAACCTCTCGACACCTAAGTTCATTCAATGTGTCTTCAACCCCATCTGACAATGAAATGGTTGGGTAATGACTACTGTAAACCTTCAGGTATTCAGAAATAAGCGTATCTTTGCCAATAGCCTTATTGAACTGAAAGAAAACATTATCGTCATTTTTCTGCCACCGCATCATCTTAGGCAACAGATCCGGGCGTTTCTCGGATTCAGCAATCTCCCTGTAAGCAGACTCAACGAAATCTATCTCCTTATAAAGAGTATCATCAAGGTCAAAAACGACAACTTTACGCTTCGGCATCATATACAATCACATCATTATCATAGCGGAGCATCAATGTATTGTCGAGCCATCCGTCAGTATAATCTATCGTCTCACCCATAAGATATTCCTTGATAATGAAATCCGCATAGTTAGCCTTTGCATAGTAGGTAAGAGGATATCCACCACCAAAACGAGGATTAATCTCTATTCCCTTGATATCATTATCTGATTCACGATAGAATAATTGGATGCAGATACATCCCCTTACCCCTTTCAGTTCACCCATGCGCTCTTTCAGGTAATCTACGATATAGTTTTTTCGCGTTATACCTTTATTGATTTCACCGGCCCTTATCTCTATTCGCTCTCTGGGTACAATACTCTTAACTCGATTATCCTTTCCATAATACATATCGACAGTGAATTCCTTATATTCATTTTTGTCGATATATTCCATGAAGATTAATTTCGGGTCTTCAAGTATTTCCTTTGTCAGATCCTCTTCCTTTCTGATGACATGCAAGTTAGCACTCAACGATCCATCATAGGGTTTTGCAAATATCGGAAATACTGGATGATTCTTATCAATGGCCTTGGGGCATGGTATTCCGAGATTAGCCAAGAAATATTCAGTTTTTCTCTTGTCGCGACAAACACTAATAAAATCCAGGTCTGAGACAACAATTTCAATACCATTAGTCCGAAACAGTTCTCTATTTTCAGAAAGTATTGTCAGTTCTGTATCAATCGTAGGAATAATAATACCAACATCATTTTTCCTACACAAACCCAACAACACGTCCAGATAGTTTTCCTCTTTACAATGGGGTACCCTGAGTGACTTATCAGAAATGATAGCAGCTGGTGAGAAACTTGGGTTTACATCAGTGGTAAAAACAGCCCCACCAGCTCCTATTCTTTCTATAGTCTTTTTAAATATCTGAACAAGTACAACTCTTTTTCCTGCAGAAGTTATTAATATATTTTTCATTATTACGTCAACTACATATACAATCCACCTGTGATGCGGAAATTACTACCAGTTGTCATTTTCGAACCATCCGACATCAGATACACTAAGGCATCCAGATAGTCTGAACGTTCTGACATACGACCTGCAGGAATAAACGTTGCTGCATACTTTCTCAGTTCAGCTTCAGACATGCCAGCATTTTTTCTCAGCTCTACCTCTCCTTCGGTTGGAGTCCATCCTAAAGTAAGATAGTTGCAACGAATATGCTCTTTCATGTAGTGATGAGCAACATGCTCACTGAGTGTAAGCAGTACGCCTTTTGAACATGCGTAAGCAGCTCTATCAAATTCTCCGCTCCAGGCATGAGGTGAACCTGTGAATACCATTGAACCTCCTTCTTCTCCATTCATGCGGAAATACTTAATCGCATTTTGGGCACAGAAGAAACAAGCTCTGAAGTTTATGTTCATGATCTTATTGAAAGTCCACTCATCACACTTGTCCAAAGGAGAGAAATAGGTAACTCCGGCATAATTGAAGAAGCCAGTTATCTTTCCGAACTTCTTATAGGCCTCGTCAAAGAGCTTTTTGCAATCCTCAACATTCTCCAAATCAGTATGAACGAAAAGTCCTTCACTGCCGTATGTCTTCATTAAGCGAATAGACTTCATGGCAGATTCTTCATCGCGACCACCAATAACAACCTTTGCACCTTGTCGTGCAAATTCTTCTGCTGCAGCACGGCCAACACCTTTTGTGCCACCAGACACAATGATAACCTTGCCTAATAATTTCTTTTCAGCCATAATAAGCCTCCTTGTTTAATGATTAACTAAGAGCTTCATCAACATCAAATCCCTTCAGCAGCATCGGCTCGTCCTTTTCATTGTAAACCTTCACCTTAGCCTGATATTCCTTCAATGCTACAGACAGTTCCTCTTTCGAGTCACAAACTATGTAGAGGCGAGTCAATACCTGTCTTTCAGTACCAACCCAATCAGCGAGAACGGCATCTCCCTCATGGAGTCTCTGGATATTAGCAACAATTCTCTTATCGCTTTCAACATCGTCAAGACCTTCAATCTTCTTGATTGTTCCCTCCTTCAGCAGGAACCAGAGCGTAGATGCCCACTTCCCTCTAAACTTAGGATCGTCCTCTTTCTTCAAGTCAATCTTACCCTCAGAGCCTGTCAAAGCAAAACGAATCAGCATTTCACGCTGGTCAAAACCGTGAATAGCTTTCATCAACAAGTGAGGAGCCTCACCCTGCAAACGATAGCCAGGATCATATACATAGAATTCGCCATCCTCATAGAATCCAGAAATCAGTAGCACACCATTCTGAACACCAATGCTTTCAAACATTCTCACAGCATTGGGATGCATACGCTCAAAGTAGTCGTCAAAATGCTTTGAGGGATAGATGCTTCCCAGATTTACACGGCTAAAGCCCTTCTGCTCTGATGAAGTGTGACGGTCAAACACACAAGAAACGCTGCAATAGCCATCCTTGAATGTGTAATAGATACCAACATCTTCACACTGCATATAACGCTCCACAATGAAGCGCTTTTTCTTTGATGCTTCCAAAGCCTTTTTAACGGCAGGTATCAATTCCTTTTCATTGTAGCACAGTGTCATACCAACACCACCACCATTATCAACGGGTTTCACCATTACAGGATACTGAATCTTGGCTAAATCACTCTTCTTCAAGTCAGCATCCAGATAGAACTCCGGAATACCATGAATACCAAATCGCTCACAGGTTGATTTGAACACATCCTTAAATGAAAACACATCTACAACCTGTTGTGTAGCATAGCAGGGGAAACCTAATGCATCACACACTTTGCAATAAGACGGAACAAGGATGTCGGCAACACCTACCAGCACTCCATCAACCTGTTGTTCTCTTGCCAAAGCAACAACACCAGGCACATCCATGCCATCTACATCAAAGCTCTTCCACGCATACTTTTTTGCGTCATCGGTTGAGCGAGCACTTGTTACCAGTGTCTTGATGCCCATTTCGTTAGCCAACTTCACAAGGGGACTTGTCTCTGGGTTACCACCCATAATCAGTAATTTCTTACCTTCAAATTCTTTAGCCATAATAATATTTCTTATTTGTTTTGTTGTTATTATTTCAGTTTCAATGACTCTCCTTGAGTCATAATCAGATACGAGTTGTTCGGGCACAAGTTCTTCATGTGCTCCATAAACTTGCCTGGAAGGCCAAAATGAGAGGCAAACATTCCATAGTGGCATGGAATGGTTAGCGCAGGAGTAAGTGCAGCACTGAGCTTAGCACAATCTTCCTCGTTCAAATTGCCATATGCTCCATTAATGGGGGCTATCAGTATATCAAGTGAACCTTTTGAAAGATATTCTTCTTTTCTATCTAACCGAAGACATGTATCACCCACCTCCAATAGTCTTATGCCATCTACTTCCACGATGACACCTACTGCATCAGGCGCACCTGTTCCATGGTCACAATTCACAAAGTTTACTTTGAAATCATCAACGCTACAAACATCGCCGGGCTTAACGTAAGTAGCCCTATTGCCGTCTATCCCAAGCTGGTCGGATAGTTTCTCACAATCTACACTTGCAAAGAGTTGGGTGTGATTGTTATCCATCAGTTCAAACATAGAGTCATAATCATAATGATCGGAATGAGGGTGCGTTGCTATAAGGTAGTCAAATACTAATTCTTTGGCACCGAGAATCTTAGGCAGCATTCTTTTGAAACCTATGTGACCTTCATCACGCTCGCTATAATCTGACAGATACAAGTCTATGCCTAATAGTTTACCACTCTTACTTTTTAGGATATAACCTGCCTGCCCCACAGCAAACAGCCAAGTATGGCTCAATGGCGCTTCTTTTACTTTATTTGCAAATTCTATCATATTAGTAGGATTTTAGTTGTGTCCGTTAAATGCCTCCATCGTTGCCTGACCAGCTTCATTGATATCTGCCCGCTTAAGCACTTTCAAGATTGTAATCCATATCACCTTAATATCGGTCATTAAGGAAATGTGATCTACATACCATACATCTAACTTGAACTTCTCTGTCCAGCTGATAGCATTTCGTCCATGACATTGTGCCCATCCACTGATACCTGGTCTAACCTCATGCCTACGTGCTTGTTCCTTACTATACAATGGCAGATATTGAACCAACAATGGTCTCGGACCGATCAATGCCATATCGCCTTTTAATACATTGATTAGCTGTGGTAATTCGTCGATGCTCGTTGAGCGAACAAACTTACCGACCTTAGTCAAACGAGCTTCATCAGGAAGAAGATTACCTTCTGCATCTCTTTCATCGGTCATTGTCTTATATTTGATGACTTTAAAGATTTTACCGTTCTTTCCTGGTCGTTCTTGAAAGAAAAAAGCCCCAGCTCCCTTATTTGCGAAGTGCAACCAAATGGTAACAACCAGCAAGATAGGGCTGATGCAAATCAATGCTATCAGTGAGATCCAAAAGTCAAAGAATCGCTTAAAAAAACATTTATACATTTTATGTTAATTCTCTATAAAGTTCAATATATTTTTCAAAACATTTATCTTTATCAAAATATTCAACTGCTCTTTTGCGACAAGCAATATCATACTCTTTACAATCACGCTCACAAACTTGCTTTACAGCCTCTAATAAAGTAGTAATGTTCCCTTGCTCTACCACCATACCTGTTTCAGCACTTACTGGCTCTGGGCTTCCACCGGTATCATAGGTTACAACCGGCGTCCCGCAAGCCATCGCCTCAAGGTTTGTCGTAGGATAGTTATCTTGATAGGTAGGATTCACATAAACAGAAGCAGCAGAGTAAATCTGTACTAACTCATGCACATTCTGCGTTCTGTCGATAAAAATCACTGGACATCCTTTATTTTTTTCTAATGTCAACTTTTTCAAGATCTTACCAACTATCACTACTACATATTCATCTTTAGGTAACAAATATGCCAACTTCAGCATATCCGGCAGTCCCTTTCTCTCACTCCATTCTGAAGCCACTCCAAGAACGATTTTCTTTCCCACAATATTATATTGCTGATGGACGGTAGCCTCAGTAGGGCAGAATATATTGGTATCTATTCCATTATGAATTACTTGGATTTCGCCCTTTCCAAGAAACGATTCCTTCAACATCCCTCCCAACCATTCTGATACAGGAACCAATGTTAAAGATTTAACGGAAGAAAATGATTCCTTTTTCAAGAAATAGTTTATTATACTTCTATCAACCCTCATACCATGCCTTAATGGACAATCACAACACCCCGTCCTCCATTTCTCACAATCATCAGGCACGTAACAACACCCACCTGTGGCTGCCCACTGATCATGTTGCGTCCAAACAACAGGAATATCATTCTTAGCGAGATACTCAAACAATATCGAATAGTTCAAATAATGATCATGAATATTGTGTAAATGAATTACATCAGGTTTTATCTTTTTTATCTTCTGTATCAACTCCTTAGTTGCACGTTTCGATATTAGACCTTCCATGTCAAAGAAATGCCCCATCACATAATGCTGATACACATCCATTTGCGACCCTATCTTAATCAATTGGGATTTCGATGGGTTCATCATTCTGCCATAGGCAATATAACTATCCCAACCATTCTGCATGGCCAGCAAACCAATCAGCTCCGCAATCTTACCTGTGCTGCCCCAATTGGCGGTTACGTTTATCTGAAGTAGAACACGCTTCTTATTCACTGATGTCATGATGATTTTCGCACTGTTTTTTTTCAAACAAACTTATTTGTCGTCTATAAAATTCTAGCATTTGCTCCTCATAACTCGGGAAAGGCGAGCTCAAATAATCATCAAGATTATTTACAAAAGAATTATAAATCTCGGGGTCTCTTATTTTATTGACACTATCTGCAATCGACGCCTCATCTAACTTTGTAACTAAACCTGAATTAATTTCTTCTACCTGATAATAAATTCCTGTATTATTACTTACCAGAACTGGCAACCCTGCCGCCATCATCTCGGCAACAGATAATGAATAAGCATCAAAACGGCTCATGTGTATGCCAACATCATATTGGCTCATTTCTTTCATCATAAGCTGTTTCGGTATCGTCCCGTGAAAATGAATATTCTCGACTACTTTATATTTATCAAATAGTTGTTGTTGTTCTTTGGGGACACCACCATACAAATGTAATTCTACTTCCTTATGTAAATCAAAATATTGCATTAACAAATCGCATCCTTTCTGATATGTTATCTGACCTGCATAGACGAAATGCTTAATCTGCCCCCTTTCTGTCCTTTGGTTCTTCTTTACATAGCCCTCCCATCTTGGAATACCATAGGGTATAACTATATAATTCTTATCTGGATAATATTTTCGGTATGTTTTTGCAATAAATTCTGAAGGAACTATAAAATTATTTTCAAATGCCATTAATTCTGGTAACATTTTAGCTCGAACAACAACTTGATCCATACCGTCTCCCAAACCCAATTGATTCAATTGAGGTATTATGTTATCAACTACCCACTGTTCACAGGGATAATAGACGTCTGCAAATGTCTTTAACTCGGGGTGTTTTTCTTTATATTTTCTTATGCTATCTTGACAGAAGTTTGGCCAATAGTGTATTAACTTAGGCTTCAAGAAAGGCAAGAGGAATTTTAAATGAAATTCAAATAATGGCTTTTCAAACCTTTCCATCCATCGTTTATGAAATGTTGTCCTATAAATATGAAGGGCTGACAACAGCACACAATTTGAGTAATTACGACTATAATACCTCGCCCTGGGATTCTTAATAAATTGTTTGGACCAAGATGGAAACAATTTGAAACTACAATATAAAAAACTGAAGTTCGATTTCTGCAGTGCTTTATATATAGTAAATGAATGATCTGGGCGAGCGAGTATTAGGATATTCTTTTTTAATGACATTGCTTTTTCGTTCTAAACATTTAAGGAATTCTTAATCTGCAATTGTATATAATCATCAGAATACCGGGACATAAACATCCTTATCTGTTCATCATCAAACTTAAGTTCTTTAATTGACGAAAGTTTGAGAATTAAATCATCAATGTTATCAAAGATGCAAACACAGTTGGGGTATCCATCAAAATAATTCTTCAAAGTATTATTACCCCATAGCAATACTCTCTTCCCCATCCCTAGCGACTCGAAAAGAATAGCACTAGTACGGTAATTATAAGTATCTTCATAGGGCACTAGTATAAAATCGGCTTCACTAAATCTTCTATTATATTCTTCTCGTGAAATGCGATTATTATATACTATTAGATTATTATGAGAACAATGATTATGATGAGATCGAATAGTCATCCTTATATTTGATGAAATTTTACCTCTTTTTTCTATGAGCGTTGAAATAAATGTCTCATCGTTACTACTTGAGGGTGCAAAAACTTCATAAGCAGGCTTATTTTGCAAACTTTGCCATTTTGTCGTTGGAAAAGCCGGGATGGGATGATGTATCACAGAAATATTCGTTTTTACACCTCTATCCAACAGATAATTTTGTATGTATTCCTCGAGTGCGATGTTGTTTATGCAGGAATTTAGCACATTCTTATAGAAGAAATTTGTCAGCTTGTTTTTTATCCGATACACCCCATGGTCTACAAAATAAATATTTTTATTCTGACAAAAGCGTGTTGCAAGCATAAATGAATACACTTCTATAGAACTGAAGAAAATCCTATCATAATGACTTGCTTCTTGTTCCAACACATTTTTTATATATCTATATTGATGGTACCTCCATGACCACATAGATCTAATACGGCTGCATTTTCCTTTCCAAGTTTCCGGGTATATTTCATCCGGGCATGATTGGGCAGTTTTATAGAAGTCTTTAGGTATAAGGGGCAACATTGTCCTCCTCATCCTAACATCCACATCAAAATACTTATTCATCAGCCTAATCATATTCATATCATAGTTTTCATGACCTGCTGGTGAAATAAGATCAATATATAATAACTTCATCGTGCAATTATATTACAAATTTCATCCATCATCATATCATATTCTTTTTGCTGTATGAGAGAGAATTGGTGATATTGTTTTTTATTATAATTGATTAGTTTATCCAACACTAATTCTGGCTTGGGCGTTTTGGGGAAAGGCTGCTGAAAAGTTGTTCTGTTTTCCAGAAGCCCTGCCTTTTCAAGAATATGATAGATTTTACTACTTTTCTCATTAACAAACATATTTAATCTCTTTGTACCATATTGATCAAAGCTGAAACATGGCACCTCGTTATGAAGTGAAATAACTATCGGATGCATATTCCTACCTACAAAGCCAGATGAGTATTTAATTATAGAATACCAATCTAATGGTGAAAGTGGAAATTTTATTTTTTTTAGTTTAGGGTGAACAAGTGCACCTGAAGGCAGTGGAAATGAATAACATTCATAGCCTTTATTCTCTGCCATTGAGACAAAGCTGTCAATCCATTCGTCGCTAATATCATCTTTTTTAAAAAAACAAAGAAGCATATATTTCCCCGACAGACCATACTTCATCATTATTTCATCTTTTTCTGGAAGTAAATGGCCTGCATTAGTGTTAAACGAAAAAACCGGGTCTGGGGTAATCGGTATTTCTTTTATGCCTGGATTTAAGTATTGAAACATTTTCTTCGTCCAAGAATCACGTACTGATATATAGTCAAATCTTCCTATGGTTTCTGACATCTCCCTTTTGGTCTTCCCACCAATAAACTTATAAGGAGAATTCTGGCTAGATACTGACATATATATCAATTTCACAGGATGAGAAAGATATGGTATAAAATCACCCCAGAACTGGTTAGGGTACATTCTATCTGAGGAAAAATGGTAAATACTTATCACTTTCCTTGTGGGGAAAGCAATTCTTGACAACAAAGGCCAGTGCTGTACAACCGCATCACTTCCAATAACAATTGCTTCAATTTTGTTTCGCTCTATTTCGGCAGCCATTTCTGTAGGTGTCCTACATGTCCCTGTTAATTGAAGATACTGCTTGACAAAACTATCATGCTCTTTTATTTGCTCAACTGGGACTGACGAGTTGAAATTCGCTTCGAGTGATGAGGAACGCCAATCAATCACTACCGGATTAAAGCCCTTCTTTTTCAAATGCTCAAACGTTGATAAAGTCTGTAAATTTGCCCCAAAGTTTGATGCAAAATGATGAGTTAATATTCCAATATTTTTCATAAAGCGTTATTTTTAATAACAAGAGTACGATTACGTTCTTCTAAAGCGAATACAAAACCTAGGAAAAAAGTGAGTAAATAGAAGAACGGATATTCATAAATATGTGAAACAAATGAGACGGTGAAGAAAATTGCACACCAAGTAGAAAAAGCATAAAGGTAATCGGATTTATCCC
>JAEEGL015012175.1_pt1 | contig 16941 bp, 11 predicted proteins | sample 9134231 | NCBI WGS metagenome assembly JAEEGL01 (sample SAMN16246548, study PRJNA631951) | gut metagenome | biome: gut microbiome; feature: rumen; material: fiber-attached | host: Bos | place: Iran: Karaj | collected 2018-10
CTCAGGACGGTATAGATATCGCCGTTCAGATAGTAGGTGACGGTGCTGCCGTCGTCCTTCTTCTCGATCCGTTCAATGCCGTTGGCCACAAGAGCTGTGATGTCACCGTAAGCCAGATCCAGATCGTTGGTTCCCACGGGGACCGTTTCCTTCACACCTGCAAAGTAGATGGCATCCTTGGTGGTGGCTCCCGCCTGATAGGTGATCTGGGATACCACAAAGGCCTCGCCCTCCGGGAAGGTGTGGACATAGCTGCCGTTCTTCTGCTGGGTCTTCACCGACTCGTTGCGGTAATAGAAGATGGTCTCACCGGTTTCACCATTGTACTTGGTGTACAGGAGATCACTGTTCTTATCATAATAGGTATAAGTGATCGGCTGACCGTTCACGGTCTCGGTGAAGTAGTAGTTGCCATCGGAATCCTTCTGCATGTAATCGGGAACATCTGTGGTACCGGTTCCGGCATTCACCGCCACGGTCCGTGCACTGCTGCTGTCCTTAATGCGGACAGCACCGTTGGCGATCTTCAGATATCCATCCACCGTGATCTTGGATTTTTCGGTGGTGTAGATGGCGGTTCCGTTATTGATGTTAAAGGTCCCGAGGGTAATGCCCGCCAGGGACGTGCCGGCTGTGCCGGCATTCTTTACTTTTGCAGTGGCAATGGCCTGATTGTAACGGGTCGACCGTCCATAGCCACAGAGCACTGCGCCGTGGCTGCGGATATAGAGCTCGGAGTCCAGCACCTGGATGCTGCCGGGAGCACAGATCACACCATTGACCTCTGCGGTGGCGCCGTTCTTCAGGATCAGCCGGTCATTCGCACGGTTCAGATCGATCTTGGCGCCTTCCAGCACCAGCAGGTTGCCTTCGCCCTGCACCTTCTTACCGCCCTTGATGTATTCGCCGCCGTCACAGATGATCTGGCCATAGTTTTCATTGTATTTGTTGTCCTTATCGTGGGGGAAGAAGGACAGGATCGCCGAATTCTTCTGCACGATGACGGTACCGTAATTGTGGATGATGGCATTGTTGTAGAGGGTTCCCTCAATGGAGAGGACCGCTCCGGGCTCCACGGTGATGACCACATCCTGGTAGCCGGAGGTAGTGTTCACCACCGGCTGGAACATCACGCCGCTGTCCACGTTCATCACATCGCCGCTCTGAATAGTCAGATGGTTGTCCACGCAGGAAAGCTGTCTGTGCTCACCCCACCAGACGATGAACTCACCGCCGTCGTCGTAGTCCTTATCGGGCTCGCCCCAAAGATAGCTACCGCTGATCTTCCACTGGGGGTCACGACCGCCGGTCTCATAGTAGATGTGAACCTTGTCACTGTCCAGACCCTTTGCATATTTGCCGCCAAGCTCGGCGGTGTAGAAGGACCAATTATCTGCCTTGCCGGTGGAGATCCACAGATCATCGTCTGACTTGGCGTAAATGTTGTACCAGGTGCTCCCATCCAGATGCCAGAAACGAACTTTCCTTGCATTCTGGTTATTGCCGTCCTTGGAACCGGTGACCTCTATATACCAGGTAGTGGGAAGATAGGGGGTGATAAAATCATCGGACCCCGTCAGGCTGCCGAACCAGCCGTTCTGGGTGTTCCAGCTATTATCCTTCCAGCTCCAGCTGTCATCGTCATTGGGATACTTTCCGTATCCGTAACCGGTATAATAATATCCATCCTGGTTGGCCACGATGACAGGGTAAGTGTTGTTCTGATTCGACTGGTAGTCCGGTAAATCGCCCTGTTTCTTGATCCGGTGCCATACCCAGATGTCGGTCATGCGATAGGGGTTATCGGAATCGACGCCCTGGATATTTGTTTCCGTCTCCGTAGCGGATGCTTTCAGCGCGGGACCACCCATCACAAGAGTGCCTGCCAGCATGGCGACAGAGAGAGCCCCTGCCAGCGTCCTTTTGAAAAAGCCCGTATGACTCTGCGAAGCTTTGCTGATGCCTGTATTCTGATTTGCCTGATTCTTCTTCCTACTCATCCGCTTTTCCCTTTCGCTTCGGGACCGGCCTTACTCCGCCTCTTTCAGCTCTGCGATCAGGATCTGTGCCTGATCTGCGGCATCGTTGACGGAAGGTTCCTCCCCGGCTGCCTGTAAGAGATAGGTGATATAGTTCTGTTCCCAGATGACGGTTGCCTTCCCATCCATGGTGTATCCGTGAACGCTGACGTCATCATACTGGGTACCGGTAGTCTTGGTTAATGTTCCGACGAGTGTCTCTTCATCTGTATAGGGGGTAAAACTCAGGATCCATTCTCTTCCCATGGGATCCGTGTAGTTCAGACTCTCTACTTCCACAGTGATCTCGACCTCTTCATCGAGCTTGGCTGTGCGGTAATCCATCCGTGTCTCCAGGCTCTGCAGACTGGGAGGAATGACAGATGTTGTCATGCTCCCCGGAAGGATGCCGGTGTTGCCCATGTCGAAGGATGTTTCTTCGAAGCTCTCACCGATAAGGATCTGGTTGCCCTCCTCATCGGTAATGGGATTGCCCTCGGCATCCATCAGAACCTTCTGTCCATAAAGGTGGGTTTCGGTCACGGCCACCTTTCCATCGCTGCCGTTCATGACCGAGAAAACAAATCCCTGGTTCTCTCCATTGTCCGGCTTGATCTGAACGGTGGTACTGCCATCCTTTACATAGGACACTATATATAGGAAATGATCCGCCGTCTCGGTCGGAATGATCTCCCGATCTTCCTCTTCTTCATCATGGGAGCGATATTCCTCGGGGACCACTCCGTCCTCGAACTGATTTTTGATATCGTTCTCCGCGATCTCAAGCGCTTCCCGGATCTCCTCCGCAGATGCGGTGTTGCGTTCCAGGATTTCTTCTTCTGTCAAAGATTCTTCTTCTTCTTTTTCCTTCACGATCACGTTGGATCCGGAAGGATATGCGGTCCAGGTGGTATTCAGCTTGGAATTGTCCACCCACACCAGCAGGCTTCCGTCGGGCTGCTCGCCCACACGGTAGGAGAAGGTATCGGTATCTTCTCCCAAAAGTCCTTTCTTTTCCTGATCACTGTGGGAAGCGAGCGTAACTGCTCCGCTTTCGTCCACATAGACCTGTACAATGATCTCGTGGATCTCATCCGGCATCTCGGGGATGAAATCCTTGTGTAAGTAGAAACGGATCTGCGCACTTCCTGTCGCCACGGGGCTGACCAGGAAGGTCGCTCTCTTGCTGTTGCCAACGCTCTGGCTCAACGCAATGATGTCTCCGTTTTGGCTGGTCCCTGTCCAGGTGTACCCCGAGGGGAACTCTCCCGTGATGTTCAGCTCCAATCCCTTGGAGGTCACGGTGATGGAATAGGGATAGCGACTGTCCGGGTTCTCCACCAAAGGGGCGGTACCGCCGGACATGCATGAGAGAATGATGATGAGGATCACCAATACCAGGATCAGTCCACTTACGGCTGCAATAACCTTATGCTCTTTACAGAAATCAATGATATTATCGAAGATCCTCTTCATCTCTTGCTCCCTTAAGCCGGAAAAGCTTTTGAACCGTTCAAATGTTTCCGGAAAAAAGACTCATTCAGTGAAAAAGTAAGAGTCCCGCCCCCCAAAAAGGGCGGGACTCACCGTAATTCTTACAGACCGCCGGTAGTAGAGTTGGAAGAAACCCAGTCGGTCAAAGGTCCCATTGCTACGTTCAGCGCAAGGATCAGAACGAAGATCAGGACGAAACCGATGATGGCGTTCTTCAACTGGGATTTTGCCTTCTCACGATCCTGAGGCTCCTCAGCCTTGGCAAACTTCAGACCCAGGAATACGCAGTACAGAGATCCCAGAGCACCAACGATAGCCAGCAGAGGTCTCATCATGCTGTTCAGCAGAGCGATGATAGGAGCAGTGACGCCGTCCCATTCAGCTCCGGAAGCCTTGGTGGTAGTGGTGGTGGTGTCTGTCGATGCGAAGGATGCGAAAGGCATCATCATAACGGCAGTAGATACGGAAAGAGCTGTCATAACTGCTTTGTTCTTCAATGTCTTCATGTTCATAAGGGTTCCTCCTTGTAATCCTGTATCATACAGGGTGTTTTGAACGGTTCTGAATATAATACCCTGCAATCCATCAAATGGTTGCAGCTGTATCCGATTAAATTGAGGGAAGACCTCCGGGCCCGTTTCCGGGTCCTCTGATCTGGGGTGCATCCTTCTCGGGATTCTTAATCTCGGGAGGTTTGGGTGCCTCTCTGGAAGGACCGGTTCTTGCATGGGGCTCCTTCAGGAAGGACTCCCTGGAATTCCGCCTCATGCTGACTCCCAGTTCTTTGATCAGAGTACCGCTCCGGAGTCTCTCCAGATTCTCGGAAGGTGTTCGGCCGCTGGTCAGACTTGCAAATTCTCTGCTCTGTGCCAGCTGGCGTCCGGCTTCCCGATAATCCACACCGGGGATCATGCCCGCCAGGGTCATCCGTCCGACGGTAGCCACCGCCAGAAGAGACCTGGTGTCAGGCCCCTCTCTGGTATGGGTCTCCAGGATCTGTTCGGCTTCCCTTCCTGCCTCCACGGTCTTGGTCCGTGCGATGGCGGCATTCAGTACTGCCTCCGGAGGGTCCACCTCCGGAAATACGGCAGCTAACGTTTCTTTGATTTTCAAGTCCAGATTTTCTTCTCTGCCATTCATAGTTACTCTCCTTCAGGCGCTACTTGGAAGGTTGCAACAATACTTTCATCTGTTCCCTTCCCCGATGAAGATCGGATTTTACCGTGTTCTCCGGACGCTCCAGGATCTCGGCGATCTTAGCCACCGTCAGTTCCTTCATATAATAGAGGTAAACCGCTTCCCGCTGTGCCGGTGTCAGCTGTTTCAGTACATCGATCACATCCAACCGGTCCACAACGTCCTCGGTGAGTCCTCTTGCCTGCAGAGTAAAACATTCTTCCAGCTGAGTATAATCCTGGCGTTTCTTTAGAAGATCCTTCGCACAGTTAATGGTCACCCGGATCAGCCAGGCCTTACGATGTTCTTCGTCCGTGAAGTCTCTGTCCTTCTTTAAATAGGTAAGAAAGACTTCCGAGTAAACATCTTCTGCATCTTCCCTGTTGCGTACGTAGTTCAGGGCGATGCTGTAAACCATACTGCTATATTGTTTTACGACTGCTTCAGCATCCATAAACAATACCCTTTCGTTTCGTCTCAAGTTGCGCCTGGGGATGAAAAATTTTGAAAAAAAGGAAAAAACTTTTTGCCGGGATTCCGGCAGTGGCACTCGAGAGGTGCCAAAACAGAATAGACGGTATCTGGAAAAACACGTCTATTTCAGGATTTTCAGAATATATTCACTCCCCTGAGTTGTCTGAAAACTGGCAATGCAGACAACTCCCCTCTTATAATACTAAAAGTATATACTATTTCTTTTAATTTGTCTCTATTTTTTTCAAATTGTAAGCAATTTTCAATCTAGTTTAGGCAAAGCTAAATATTTAGTTAAAAAAACACCTCCCGTAAGCTGTAGTCTTACGAAAGGTGTTTGCCTCACAATATGATCATTAGCGAGTCTTAACGCCGGTGATGCGGAGGCCTTTCAGTCTGGTGACGGAAGGGATCCGGAACCGATCATAATAGGATCTTTCTTTGGAGAAATCCATCTGAGTGGCTGCAGACATCATGTTGCCGGTGACGGAGCCGCCGGTGACGATGGTGGTCTTGCCGTTCTGGTGGAGATATCCCAGACGGATCTCGCCGGCAATGTCTCCGGACATGGAATCCACCTGGAAATCGGAGAACTCTACCACTTCCAGGTAATCCTCCTTGCGGATCTCCTCCTCGGTGCGGGAGCCGCCGCTGACGGATACGTTGTAGACCAGGGAATTGTCCTCTACGCCCAGGTAGTAGCTGTACTGTCTGGGGCCCCAGGTATTCTCCATGATACCATCGCGGATCAGGACACGCTCCCGAATGTATGCGCCCTCATCATCCACTTCAAAGTTACCGGAGGAGAAGGGAAGCTCATGGACTGCCTCCATGGTGACCTTATCTCCATCGAAGTGATCAGCCACAGGCTTGCCCACTTCCCAGTCGGACATCTTCATATACTTCATGGCTACGCCGGTCTTGTCCAGGAAATAGGAATAGACATTGGTGGCATCTCCGGTGGAGAGAAGCACAGGGATCTCCAGTCCTTCGGGAGTGTTCACAGCTTCCAGACGGTCCTTTGCGAAGTTCAGGACTCTCTCGATCTCCTTGCGGAGTTCTTCCTTATTACAACCGCCGCTCTTACCGATGCGGTAGAGCTCGATCTCGTGGCTCTCCCGCTTTGCGTTCACCACGTACTCCAGAGTTGCCTGAGGATAGGTCTCGGTGTAATCGATGCCGTTGGAGTTGCGGAAGCGTACGGTCTTCTCCTTCACGAAGATCTCGTAGGAGTTCAGGTACTTCTCTTCTGTCTCGGGAAGCTCGTTCATCAAAGTGATGAAGTCCTCCGCCATGGCCTGCAGGTCGATGGCCGGCTTTGCGGGTCTTGCGGGAACAGGCTTGTCATTTAAGGTATAGAAGGGATTCTTTACCAGGGTCGCCTGATACATCAGGTCCTGGAGGGTCTTGTCAATCTCTTCCTCGGTGGCGGTGGCGAAGATCTCGCCGGTGGCCTGACCCAGCATCTTGCCATCATCCAGGCTGCGGTATACTGTCACGCTGACGCTGTGGACATCCGTAGCACGGTGCTGATCCAGCTTGTGGCCGATGAAGTAAAACTCCCAGCCCTTGGCGGATTCTTCTCTTAAGGTATAAGCGGTGCATCCCAGTGCATCCAGCTTTGTTTTGATCATATCCTGCATTATCCCAGCCTCGCTTTCGTCTTCAGGTAAGGGCCGCCATCTGCGACCTTGACCCATTCTTTATGTCCCTTGCCGCAGGCGCCGGTGCCGAAGACACCTCTGTCACCGCTGGCCATGGTCACATTGCCCAGCACATCAGGCACATAGCCGGTCATGACCACGGGAGCCACCACATTGCCGGTGAGCTTGCCGTCGATGATCTCGTAACCCATGGCAATGATGCACTGGATGCCCCAATGCTTGGGATCCTCCATGCCGCTCTCCATGCCCTCCAACAGATAGCCCTTCTTTACGGAGGCGATCATGTCCTCCAGGCTGTCGTTGCCGGAATCAAACAGGGTGTTGGTCATACGGGTGTAAACCTTGTGAGAAAAGCTCTCCCGCTTGCCGTTGCCGGTTGCGTGGAAGTTCAGTCTCTTTGCTGCCAGGGCATCGCAGATACCGCTGCGGAGGATGCCGTGATCGATCTCGGTCACATCTCCTGCCAGCACGCCTTCGTCATCGAAGACATAAGCGGTAACGCTCTCGTCGCAGAGGGCGCCCTCGTGCATGGTCACCATATCGGAGCCCACCCGCTTGTCAATATACTCCGCACCCAGAGCGCGGCCCTTGACGAACATGTCCATCTCCACGCCGTGGCCGAATGCCTCGTGTGCGATAAGGCCGGTAACCTCGGGGGAAGTGATGATCTCGTACTCGCCGGGAACGATCTTGCCTGCTCTCAGCAGGTCTTCCATGATCTTGGGAAGCTCGCTCAGGCAGTTCTCCAGCTCCTTCAGGATCTCCACACCGCCGCATCCGCTGGCTCCGCGGTAGACAACCTTCAGTTCACCTTCGGGATTGGGCGCATAGGACACCACATTGCCCTCGGTGTAAACGTAAGACTGGCGCAGGAAGCGGTTCTTGGTGAGGAACAGCTTGGAAATGTGGGTGGAAGATGCGTTGATCATCACATCCAGCGCACCGGGGATGATCTCCATTCCCTTATCGGACAGGCCGGTAAAGAAGTCCACCAGACGGCTGAGGTCCGCATCCTGGGGAAGCTCTTCTGCTTCCTTCTCCACGAGCAGCTCCAGGGGCTCATCCTCCAGAACGCCGGTCTCGTAAGGCTTGGTGCCGGTCTTCGCCAGGAGTTCCAGCTGTGCATTCAGGGTCCTGGTGATCTCATCAGCCAGCGCCTCTGCGCTGCGTCCTTCGGGGCAGTCAAAGGCATACTCGCTGTACAGTCCGTTCTTTGCCGCACGGACCACGATACCACGCTCGGTGGTCATATTGCTGTTGGATACGCTCTTTCTGCGCTGGGAGATCCGAAGGGTCAGACCCACGGAATCCGTTGCGAGAAGGCTCACGTAATCATACAGCGGGGTCAGCCGCTCCACCAGCTCTTTGCAGAGAGGGGTCTGCTGATCCAGATAACTAGAAAACGGTGCTTTCATACTCTTCTCCATTCGATGTAGTAGTTTGCATGGAAAGGGGGCAGTTTAAGGCTGCCCCCGGAATGCCGTATCAGAGGAGATGGCTTCTCAGCTCTTCTCCGCTCTTTTCGCTCAGGTAAGCGGGCGCGATGTCAAATACGGTCTTGCATCCGCTGACGCCTTCCTGATTCAGGCGATATGCTGCTCTGGCGTATGCCGTCAGAACGCTGCCGGTGAACTCCGGGTTGGAGTCCAGTTTCAGTCGATACTCGATGATGTGCTTGTTCTCGTTGTTCCAGCCGGTGGATCCGCTGCGAAGGACGAATCCTCCGTGAGGCAGGCCTGCGTGATCTCTCTTCAGCTCCTCCTCGGAGATGAAGTTCACGGTGGTGTCATAATCGGAGAAGTAATTGGGCATCTCCTTGATGGCCTTCTCGATAGCTGCCTTGTCTGCACCTTCCTCTGCTACCACATAACAGAGTCTGGTGTGCATCTGGCGAGCGGTGTAATCCTTGCCGGCGCCGCTGCGGACCTCTTCCACGGTCTCTTCCACGGGAACAGTGTACTGACGCGCATCCTTTACGCCGGGGATACGGCGGATGGCATCGGAGTGACCCTGGCTGACGCCCTTGCCCCAGAAGGTGTAGTGCTTGCCCTCAGGCAGGACTGCATCGGAAACCATGCGCAGCAGGGAGAACATACCGGGATCCCAGCCCACACTGATGATGCCCACCTTGCCGGAAGCCTTGGCTGCAGCATCCACATTTGCGAAATGGGAAGGAACCTTGGCGTGGGTGTCGAAGCTGTCCACCACGTTGAAATACTTGGCACAAGCGGGAGTCTGCTCCGGAAGATCGGTGGCGCTGCCGCCGCCCAGGACCAGAACGTCGATCTTATCTTTCCAATTTTCCAGATCCTTCACGGAGACCACGGGAACGCCGGGAGTCTTTACTTGCACGGAAGCAGGATCGCGGCGGGTGAACACTGCCACCAGCTCCATGTCGCTTGCCTTGGCCACAGCAGCCTCCACACCCCGTGCAAGGTTGCCGTATCCGGAAATACCGATACGAATGCTCATATGTTATGCTCCTTTTCTTATTAATATTGGGATTGGATCGGAATGACCCAACAGAAAAAATATACCCTACTTTGGTAGGGTTTTCAATAAAATATGTATGAAAAAAGCAATCATGAGAATTTTCTCATGATTGCGCGATTAGTGCATATGTTATTTAATTTGGAAAAGGGCAGACTTCCCCTTACAGGGTGGTCGCAGGGTCATTTTCAGCCACATTTTCGGGCATAGTACCCCCGTCAGGCCCCGGATCCGATTCCAAAACAGGCGTTTCTGTTTCCTCCGCAGGTGCTGCCGCTGCAGGCACCACATCCTCCGGTAGAGTTTCCTCTGCCAGGGTGGGCTGCTCGGAAGGCAGGGTATTCAAACCTGCATTTTGCAGGTTGCTGTTCGTTTTTTCAGCATCGGAGAGGGCCTCATCGGCGGGAGCTTCCTTCGGATCCATATGAATGGCAAAGAGGAAGGTCATGTGTACCATAAAGTCCCCGCTCTCCCAAAGCTCGGAACCGCCCTCACCGGTTTCTCCGGTATAGCGGATCTCCGCCTGGCTGTCTTCCGAACCCTCCGCTCCCAGGGTGAAGGAGTACACATCACTGTTCAGCCCTTCCTTCAACCGGACGGAGAAGGTATCCAGTCCGGGGACTGCAACAGAGACGGTGGAATCTATGGATTTCCGGGCAGCCGCCGCAAGGGCCTCGGAAGTCACTTCACCGGCCCAATTGGAAGGCAATGTCTTATCAACGTTTACCGTGATGTTGGTGATGGTCACATCCAGAGGACTGTCACCATGGTTGGTCACCTTCAGTACATTGTCCTGGATGTAGTAGGATGCGCTGGTGGAATCGTACAACATGGGAATGATGAAACTACCGGGCAGGGTCACGCTGATCATGCCGTTGGTCAGGATCTCGAAGGTCTCAGTGATCTCTGCGGTATTTCCGCACCGATCCGTCACCGTCACGGTGATCTCATGAGTTCCCGCCTCGTCCCGATAGGTTCCGACGCTCATGAGGGAGACTTCCTCTCCCCTCCAGGTTCCCGTCTGGATCGAGCGCAGGTCCAGGAGATGTGCGTCCTCACCGTCCACAGTGCAATAGACGGATTCGATGCCGGACTTGGCGTTGCCCACCTCGGACACTTCCACCCGGAGCCGGGACTGGTAACTGTCATCCATGCCAAAGACCACGGAGGGTGCCGTGGTATCGTGGAAGATCACATCCGCGAAGAGTTCCCGGTAAGTTCCTTCTGTTCCTTCATAGCCGAAGGATACCTCCCCGCTATGGTCCTCGGGGATCTGCCAGACGGCAACGCCGTCCTTCACTTCAATATAGTCCCGGCCGCCGTCATAACAGCAGACCAGATAGCTCACTCCATTGTCGATATGGATATAATAACAAGCGTTAGCGTATGCGTAGTAGATACCGTCTTCGTACTCCGCATCCCGATCTATCTGGGTGATATGGGGCTCCAGGAAGTACTCTGCGATCTCCTCATAAGCCACTGCTTCGTACTCGGTGTTCGCGATCTGCTCCGGCTCTGCCTGAGGGGTGTCCGGGTTCTCTTCCGCAATCGGCTCCTCGGTGGGTTCTTCCACGGGGACTTCTTCCCGGCCGTTGTCCGATACCGAGGGTTCTTCCGGCAACTCTTCTTCCGGCTGAGGCTCCGGATCCGTCACAGGGTCATTGCCGGTTACGGAGGAATTGTCACTGACGGCAGGATCCTGACCACTGACTGAGGAGTCCTGACCGCTGACCGTTGCATCCTGACCGCTGACATCGCCACCGGTGGTGGAAGTCTGAAAGGCAGGCTCATCCGCCAGGGCCACGATGGTACAGTGAGACAATCCGATATTTACACACACCAAAAGCACAGAAAGCGCGAATGCGATCTTTCTGTGTGTCATGCCCCTGTGCAGATATTCCCTTGTCAGACCGTCATATCTGTCCATGATCTAATCCTTTATCCGGGTGCATTCCTTCCATGGTATATGTTATATCGTCATATTAGCACGAATCCTTAGCTTTTTACAGACTATTTGCCCAGTTTTCCTTCTATTTTGTCAGATTAAATGATATAATGTTCTGACAATAGGGATGGAGGGGACTGGTATCATGAAAAACGAACGTTTAGCCGCACAATTTGAGAACATCTTCCAGGCCTTTTCAGCGACATCCGATGGCCGTTACACGTATATCTGCGATATCCCGCAGAATATCTCCTACTGGTCCCAGGATGCGGTGGATTTTTTTGGCTTGCCTTCCGCTAAGATGGAGGATGCCGGAAATCTCTGGGTCGAGCACATCGAAGAGCCCTTCCGTGAGGCATACATCAAAGATATCGAAGACCTGTTTTCCGGGAAGAAAGATCATCATGAAATGGTTTATCGTGCTCGTGCCAAGGACGGTTCCTATGTGAGCTGTACCTGCCGCGGCAGGATCCTCTATGACGACAATGGAAACCCTGAATTCTTCGCCGGAACCATCACAAACCACGAAAAAGAGGAGTCCATCGACCCCACCACCGGACTGCAGACCCGTACCGCTCTCCTGGGGCGAATGAACCTGCTGACGGAAGCCGGCAAAGACTTCTACCTGTTGATGATCGGCATCCGTAATTTCTTTGACATCAACAGTACCTACGGATATCTCATCGGAAACCGCATTTTGAAGGGCGTGGCGGAATATCTTCTGACCTATTCCGGAATCACCTCCTATTGGCGCTACCGTTGCGAAGGAACCAAATTCGCCATGATCCTGGAAAAGGACCAAAACACCTACGAAGACGTACAGAATCTCTACAAGGACATCCGGGATCATCTTCAGCAGCGATTTGAACAGGACGGTACCCACGTCAGCATCAATATCAGCGGAGGATGCGTTGACAGTTCCCTGCAATCCGCCTCTGTCAATACCATCTACAATCTGGCTCTCTATGCCCTGAACAAGGCCAAGGAAGAGAACCAGACAGACCTGTATCTGCTGACAGAGACCAACAGTGGTATGGATGAGCATCGGATTAAGATCCTGAACACCATCCGTAACTCCATCGGTGGAGAATTCAATGGCTTTTACCTGGTGTATCAGCCCATTGTCAACGCCCATACCCAACAGATCACCGGCGCCGAGGCGCTGCTTCGCTGGAAAAACGAAGAGTACGGTCTGGTGCCTCCCAATGCCTTTATTCCCTGGTTGGAGAAGGATCCCATCTTCTATGAGCTGGGCAACTGGATCCTTCGGCAGTCCATGACGGACGCCAAGAAGATCTTCGCCACCCATCCGGATTTCATCATGAATGTGAACCTGGCCTACCCTCAGCTTCAGAGAAGCGATTTCAAGGCCGATCTGAACCGCATTGTCAGGGAACTGGATTATCCGCCCAATAACCTGAAGCTGGAGCTCACAGAGCGCTGTAAGCTGCTGAATATGAACATGCTGTTGGAGCTGATGATCTTCTTCAACACCAGCGGATTCCAGACCGCTCTGGATGATTTCGGAACCGGTTATTCCGCGCTGAACTTGCTGACGGACCTTCCCATCACCCAGATCAAGATCGACCGTAGCTACATCATGAATGTAGAGAAAGATCCTGCAAAGCAGAGCCTCCTGAAAGCCATTGTTGGCTGTGCATCGGAACTGGGCAAGGGAGTATGCGTCGAAGGCGTGGAGACCGCGGAAATGCGGAATTTCCTCCTGGAACACTACCCCATCACCAACATCCAGGGTTACTACTACTCCAAACCTCTTCCCTTCGACGAACTGATGGAATGGATGGCGGATTACGACAGGAATCTCCCCGGCAGAGGGTGAGAGGTCATATGTACATGAAAAAAGCGCCCGTAAGGGCGCTTTTTTATTTGATATCGTATGCTATTTATTTCTGTGCTGCCTTTTTATGATGCTCTTCTTTCTGCCGGTACATCCGCTGATCGGCCAGCAGATAGGTATTGTGCATATGATCCTCACTGCACTCATGCCGAAAGGCGTAACCTGCTGCACAGCTGTACTCCCAGGGATCCTCCGCCGCTTCGTTCAGCGCTGTCAGCGTCTCCTGTAACTTTTCCAAGATTGCATCCACCTTCGTCGCATCCACACCCGTCAGGACCGCCATAAACTCGTCTCCGCCGATCCGTCCGCAGAGATGATCTTTGCTGAAGACAGAATCCAACGCATTTCCGAAGGTCATGAGTAACTTGTCCCCGGCCCAGTGACCGAATGTATCGTTCACCCGCTTCAATCCGTCCAGATCCAGGCTGATGATGCAATAATCGTTCTTTGCATTCTCCAAACGGGTCAGATATGCATCGATCCGGGACCGGTTGGGAAGCTTCGTCAGGCCGTCTTCGTATGCCAGGCGGGACAGGAAGGCATATTCCCGGTTCCGGGCGTAGGAATCGCTCATGCTCTCATAGAAGATCAGCATCTGAAAATAAGCATAGAGAAGGGGGCCGATGAGGAGAATGTTGTTGTAGATCACCTCCCAGATACCGCCTACGTTGGTATATCTGGCCTCATGCCATGCACAGACCACGATGGCAATGATGAGGAATTCCATCAGGATCCGCAGTCCCGTGACCTGATACAGGGTCTGATCCCGGTTCTCTTCCACGTGATTGGCCCGGATGTTGAACCGATAGACCATCACAAGGAGCAGGATCAGAAGCACCCAGTAGATATTGATGGCAGTCTCCACAATGATCACACCAAGGCTCTGCAGGATGAAATCCACCGCTGTCAGACCGGTGAGCCCCGCCAGGATCACCCGTTCTCCCTGGGTTTTCTTCAATTCCGGCAAGGTAAACAGGGCACTGCAGATGATTGGCATCAGGCAATACAGTGCGATACTGTATGCCAGCTGGAACCGCCCCGATTGAATGTAGATCAGGGGAAGGCTGTATTTGCAGTGAATGATGATACCGCAATCGATACACAGCAAGGAGGTGTAGATATTCACCCGCATGGAGAGGTTGGTGCCCGTCAGGATCAATGCAACGAACAGCATCACAACACCCATCAGATCCAGAAGGATGCCGGTGGAAAAGGCAGAATAAAACCGGCGAATGAACAGTGTCTTCAACTCCACGTAATCACCGATCGCAGCCAGATCCAGGGGTTCCCGATAAATGGGCTGACTGGTGGTCAATTTGATAACGAGTGTTTTTCCCACGTAATCTATGGGCAGCGGGATGTTGTGCATCCTCTGCTGACGGATGTTGGCGCGTCCGAAAGGCACTTCCTCCGCATCCACCACCACCTTTCCGTCCAGGGTCGCCACACATCCACTGCCATGGCTCTGCATCTGTAATGTGGGGAAGTCCACCTCACATCCCGCAGGAAGCACCACTTCGTAGATCAGCTCGTCGCCGGCCTTCATATCCAGGTTCAGTTCTTTCATGGCCACGGGGCCGGACACCTGGCCCAGTACTTCACCGTTGTAGGTGACTTTCCAGGGAACATTGCGCAGGTCCGTGATCCTGGATTCGTCCAGTTTTCCCAAAGAGATGGAGATGATCCAGGCATTCAGGAACAATATCAGTACCAATGTCAGGCGTATGATCCGTTTCTTCATCAGGTCACACTCCTTCCCGGCCGTTCATGATGCTTCTGCTTCATCTGATACATCCGCTCGTCAGCGATCATGTAGGTCACGTGATAATCCCCGTTTCCGTCATCCTGGGTGTTGGCGATGCCCCAGGAAGCAGACAGGGTAAACAGAGCCGACGCCTCGTTCCTGAAGGCCATGGCTCTCTCAAAGGCGATCAGATAACTGCGGACGTGGGGTGCATGATCCGCATCCATGATCACCAGAAACTCGTCACCGCCCATTCGTCCCACCACACCGGTATCGTGGAACACACCTTTCAGTGCATCCGCGAAAGAGCGCAGGAACAGATCTCCCACCTGATGGCCCTTGGTATCATTGACTTCCTTCAGGCGGTCCAGATCCAGGCTGACCACGCAACCCGGCTCGTTCTGATGGGTCAGTTTCGCCATGATCTGCTCACAATAGGTACGGTTGTACAATCCGGTAAGGGCATCCGTGAAGGCCAGGCCTTCCAGATTCTCCCTGTTTTCCTGCTCGTTGACCTCTGCCAGACGGTGGAAGAAATAGCTCAGCACCAGGCAGACCGAGATCAGCACCGCTCCTACCATCAGGAAGGATCCCTTGACCACGATGCCGGCCTTGACCTCCGGCGGCAGCACGTACCAGCTGATGAGGTCGATATAGGTGAGGATGGCAAAGAGATTCAGGCCCACCAGGATCACCAGTGCGGAAAATGCGGAATCGTCGAAATACATGGCGTTTTCCCGATACATTCTCCGGGCGGTGGTCACCAGATAATAGAAGCAGTAAATACCCTGCAGGAAGACGATGATATGGGAGTAGGTAAGGATCTCCGCGATGCAGCAGACACCTGTCAGGTCCAGCACCAGGCCCGTCAGGGGCAGGAGGATATCCACTGCCAGCAGAATGTAGTCGATCAGATGGCGTTCTCTCCGGTCTCCGAAGACCATGGTCCCGTGAAGGAACAGGGGGACCAGATACAGGCACAGGTACTCCATCTTGCACTCCAGCATCACATATTCCGGCCGATAGAACTGGGGCAATGCGTTATAAAACAGGAAATACAGACCAAGGTCCGTCAAAAGGAACCCGTGGAAGAAGACGCTGGGGTCGTGGTGCATGTGGCCCACCATCACCGGCAGCGTGATAAAGAGCAGTATACCGAAGAGCATGAGAAAGATACCCACGATGATGGGCAATCTTCTGGTCTGAAGGAAGAAAGTGGTCACATCCTCCACACCGCCATAATAGTAGTCGTGAAAACTGTAGGTGCTGTCAAGAGAAGTGTCCAGCTCCAGGCGAAGGGTCTCACCCCCTTTGCCGGGAGGAATGGGAATGAAGAGAACGGACTTGGGTACGATCTCCCCCTGCTCCAGATAGTCCTGGCCGAAAGAGTAGATCTCCTCGTCGCCGCAATAGAATGTCATGGCGCTGAAAGCGGAAGTCACCACAAGACAGGGAGCAAAGAAATCCTCCTCCGGAAGGGTGGCTGTCAGGGTCGTGTGCTCTCCTTTTTGAAGAGACAGGACCCCCACCGGTTCCCGGGATTCTTCCTGGTACCAGGCATTGTACATGGACACAACGCCTTCGTTGTCCGGGCGCTTAAAGATGTCCAGCAGTGTTGTGGTCAGCATGACCACAAACAGAACCCCTGCGACAATGAAATATGGAATTTTCTTGCTGTTGAAGAAATCCATGGTGTCCCCCTACATAGCAATACAGATTTATTTTACTATATTTCATGGTTTTTTGAAATAATTTTGTTGCTCTTCGGGGCGATTGTAAACCTTTCTCGGTTTATGGTTGACATTTGCCATACAAGTGTTTACAATCAGCCTTCGGGAGGATGTTTGAACGATGAAAATCACGGATCTTGCTTATATCGGGCTCTGTGCAGCCCTCATAGCGGTCTGCTCCTGGATCTCCATCCCGGCGGCAGTCCCCTTTACCCTTCAGACCTTTGCGGTCTTCCTCACAGTCTTTCTGCTGGGAGGAAGGAGGGGAACCCTGGCCGTAGCGGTGTATCTGCTGCTTGGAGCCATGGGACTTCCGGTCTTTTCCGGGTTCAAGGGAGGGCCCGGTGC
>JAEEGL016149746.1_pt1 | contig 16941 bp, 14 predicted proteins | sample 9134231 | NCBI WGS metagenome assembly JAEEGL01 (sample SAMN16246548, study PRJNA631951) | gut metagenome | biome: gut microbiome; feature: rumen; material: fiber-attached | host: Bos | place: Iran: Karaj | collected 2018-10
ATCCGTTTCATAACGGGCATTTGCATCATCTTCGCGAAGCCGTCGCTTCAGCCGGTGCTTCCTCCGTGATAGTCGCAATCTCCGGGCCGTTTAAGCAGCGCGGCGATGCCGCCTTATTCTCTCCCTTCATGCGTGCGGAATGCGCGCTCACCGCAGGCGCGGATGCCGTGTTTTGCCTTCCTGTCCTGTGGACAGTGCGCGATGCGGAGCACTATGCGCTTGGTGCAGTGCACCTGCTGGCTTCCCTGGGTGCGGATCATCTTGCCTTTGGTGCGGAAACCGCTGATCTTGCTTTGCTTCAGGAAACCGCTGCACTGCTGGAAGAGCAGCCGGTTGGTATGCAGGAAGCACTCCGCGCTCTTCTTTCAGGCGGCTGCGGATACCCTGCAGCACTTGCCCGGGCTGCGGGTATGTATCTGCCGGAGAGCGGTCCCGTGCTCGAACATCCGAACAACATCCTTGCTGTCTGTTATATTCGTGCCATCCGCAGGCTCGGCCTCTCTATGGTTCCTGTTGTCATTCCGCGGTCTGGCGCATATCATGCTGATCAGATTCTCCCCCATGCGCCTTCCGCTTCTGCCCTGCGGGATGCTTTCAGCCGCGGCTCCTGGAATGATTCGCTGTCGGCCCTTCCGCCCAGTTCGCGGGAATTGGTTAAGAATGCCATTCTCTCCGGCTGTATCCCCGATCAGAAGAAGCTGGATACTCTCCTTCTGGATAAGCTTCGGAGCATGACGGCTGCAGAAGCCGCTTTACTGCCTGACTGCCCGGAAGGATTGGACCGTGCACTGCTGAGCGCCGCTTCTGAAGTTTTTTCCCGAAAAGAACTCATCCTCCGTCTCACTTCGCGCAGATATCCCGCCTCCCGCATCAGCCGCCTGTGCACATATGCCCTGCTTGGCATAACAAACAGGCAGCTGAAGGAAACACGTCTGCCGGATCATGCTTTGCTGCTTGCGCTGAAGAAGGATCCGTCGCTGACAGGTTTATGGAAAACCTGTCCGGTACGCATATCCGGAGCGTCGGACTGGCTGAATGCGGCAGAACCGGCAGACAGGACCGCATGGCGAATATGGACGCTTGCTTCAGGATTGTCCGGGTCATTTCCTTACACGCAGAAAATAATCAGCTGACAGCCTCGTTCAGAATCTGCCTCGCCACATGAACACCGCTGGCGCTGGCATGGCTCAGACTGTGAGTTACGCCGCTTCCGTCGCCAATCACAAAAAGTCCCGGATACTGGGTTTCCAGGTTTTCATCAAGCTCCACTTCCATATTATAGAACTTGACTTCAACCCCGTACAGCAGCGTGTCGTCATTCGCTGTGCCGGGAGCGATTTTATCAAGAGCATAAATCATTTCGATTATGCCGTCCAGAATCCGCTTGGGAATCACCAGGCTGAGATCGCCTGGCGTCGCGGAGAGAGTCGGTGTCACAAAGGATCCTGCGATCCGCCCGGGTGTGCTTCTCCTTCCCCGGACAAGGTCGCCGAACCGCTGCACAATTACGCCGCCGCCCAGCATATTGCTCAGTCGGGCGATAGATTCACCGTACCCGTTGGAATCCTTGAATGGTTCAGAAAAATGTTTGCTTACCAGCAGCGCGAAATTCGTGTTTTCGGTGTGTCTTGCTGGATCCTCAAAGCTGTGGCCGTTTACTGTTACAATGCCGTTTGTGTTCTCGCTGACTACCGCGCCGTGAGGATTCATGCAGAATGTTCGCACAAGATCCTCAAATTTTTCCGTTCTGTATACGATTTTGCTTTCATACAGTTCGTCTGTCAGATGCCGGAACACTTCAGCAGGCAGCTCTACACGAACGCCGATATCGACGCGGTTGCTCCTCGTCGGGATCCCCATTTGCCTGCAGACGCCTTCCATCCATTTGCTTCCGCTGCGGCCGACAGATATAACGCATTTCGACGCGGTCAGAGGTTCCCCGTTTTCCGGAGTGATTCTGTATCCGTCTTCGATACGTTCCACGGAAGCCACGGGCGAATCGAAGTAAAAGCTGACCTTATCCTTCAGGGCATTGTACAGGTTCTCCAGCACGATATAGTTGATATCAGTACCCAGATGCCTGACTTGTGCGTCAAGCAGGTGCAGTCCGTGTTGCAGGCACATCCGCTTTATAGCGCTGTTAGCGGTGGAGTACAGCTTTGTACCCGCTCCTCCGAACTTCAGATTGATTTCGTCAACATAGCGCATCAATTCAAGCGCACGTGCTTTGCCGACATGCTCGTGAAGACTTCCGCCGAAATCATTCGTAATGTTGTACTTTCCGTCTGAAAATGCACCGGCGCCGCCGAATCCGCTCATGATCGAGCAGGTTTTACAGCGGATACAGCTTTTGACACGGTTCCCGTCGATCGGACATTTCCGCCTGTTCAGCGGATTTCCGAGTTCACACACGGCAATTTTCAGGGTATTCCCGGACTTCTGCATCAGTTCATAAGCAGTGAAAATTCCGCCCGGCCCGGCGCCGATGATCAGCACATCGTAATCCATACGTTTTTCTCCGTCATTTCAGAATGTATTTGCATGACGGATTATACCATTCTTTGATAGAAAAGCAAATTTTGTATTTCAGTTTTTTTTCATTTTGTAGTATAATTTTATTATTAATATGCAATGTAAGGAGTGTGCCCGATCGTGCGCAAATTCCTGTGTCTGCTCCTCGCGCTTTTTCTGTTCCCGTCCCTGTCTGCGGCGGACAGTGAATGGGCAAATGCAAAGCTTCCGAAAGAGCGGAATCCTGAATACATCGAAACTGTCCCGTTTGAAGAAATCATTAGCAGCAATCCCGGCCAGCATCATTACCTTTTGCTGTGCGTCGATCACTACCGGTCTATTCCCCGCCCGAAGGATATAGCCCCGCCAAAAGACCGGGAAGGACACCGCCGGGATTTGTACGGTAATACAGACGGAATCGTGATACTGACGCTTGATACAGTTGCGCACCGGATTACGATAGCCTCCATCGTCCGTGATGCTATTATCGCCCGGCCGGACGGAAATGAAAACCGGCAGCATCCCGGCCGGATTAACTATATTTACAACGATTTCGGCCCGGAAGCCCTGTGCAGGCTCATCAGCGAGCATCTCGGCATCAGGATTGAAAAATATATTCTTTTCAATTTCAGCCAGATCGTGGATATTATCAATCTGGAATGTCTGGATGGAGTTGCCGTAAACCTGCTTCCAAACGAAATTGATTATCTTGCCAGCTATGCTGTTCCCCGCCATACGGTTATCAGCGCAGAAGGGTATTTTACAGCGCGACAGGTCAATGAGCAGGACGAAATAAAACTCCACTATGTGACGAAGATGAATGTTCCGGTCGATTTTTCGCTTCCTGTGTCTGTCTTTACAGAATCCGGCGGAAGCCGGGTGAAAGATCAGGTTTCCTTTACCGGAACCGGCAATGCTGAAATCACCTTTAAAAAGAACGGCGAATGTACCGTCGCGCTTGGAAACGGTACGGAGGAGAAAGCGTACTACAGCTATGATCATAACCGTCTTGCTGTAATGAACGGCACAGACGTATGGCATAATCCGCTTGCGCCTGAGGGTGTTTACCATCTTGGAGGAACCGCAGCTCTTTATTATATGCGGATGCGCAAATCCAAAACAACAGATACCGATTTTCTTCGCACACAGCGCGTTCGGAACGTTCTCAGTGCGCTGGCTGATCAGTGCCGTGCTTTTACCCTGGAAGAAGCGAACGAGCTTGCCAACAGCATACTTGAGCATGACGACGGTACAAATCTGAATCTGCAGGACATGATGGACGCGGCGTCCATGGCTTGGAGCCTTCGGGACTGCACAATCGAGGAATTCCGCATTCCCCCGACAGATGATGAAGTACGTTCGATCAATTATGCAGGCATGTCGGCTCTGGAGATCAACTGGCCTGCCGTGCGGGCGAAGTATCAGGAATTCCTGGACCATACCACGTTGACGCGTGATATCGATTTTATCGTTGATGATTCAGATGGAAACTGACAGGAGGAATGAATGAAGTGTCCTGAATGCGGTTTGTGGAACCGCGCTTCTCAGCCTCATTGTGTCCGGTGCGGTGCCCCCCTGAATATTGATGAAGCCTCACGGAATGCATGGAAGGATTCATTGCGTGACAGCGGTGCCTCCGCAACTTATTTGCGTGCTGATGAATTTGGGCAGACTGACAGGACGCCCGAACCCCGTGATGCGCTGGCTGGTGAGATGCAGGATCTGAAACGCAGGAAACAGCGCGGAGAGGAACTGAAGAAGCGGCTGCGGGAAGAATCCGGCGCCGCAGGCGAAACTGCTTCCTCACATATCACAGTAACCGAAAAGACCGCTGAGAACTCATGCAGTATTCTGAAGACATACATAGTCGATCAGGAAAATGAGAACGAACGCCGCGCAAAACGTGAATCCGAAATGCGTTCACGGGTACGCTACCTGGACGAAAACGGTTCATTTGTAGAATCCAGGATTTATGACCCGATTGTCCCCGATTCCGTCCGGCACACGGAAGATCCGCTCCCCCGCCGAACCAGCCGTTACCTGCCGCGCAAGCGTCATGTCTTTCTTAATGTTTTGCTTGCCGCCGTCGTTCTTGTCCTGGTAATTGGCGGCGGGTATCTGGCTCTGAAGCGTTTTGTTTTCAGCGCCGCCCGCAAAACGGTGAATCCGCCCGGCGTAGTGATTACTGCGGGTATTCTTGATGATCTGGCAGCCCATACAGTGTTAAGTCCCGGAACAGATGGCAGTACAATCTATATAAGGGAACTGCATGCCAGCTATGTTGTCAGCGAAGGATTCGCCACCGTGGAAACCCCGGATCATATCTGGTATGACAACCTGGAGGGTTCTCTGGACGAGACCATGGAGGTCACTCTGACTCCTTTCCTTAAATCTTCCTCAGGCCGCCAGACACCGATGGATCCCATTACCTATACGATCAGCATCCCCCTCAGCCGGATCGAACTGGAATCACCGGATACAACCAGAACGACGGTTTCCACGGCCATGGCAGCAATAAAAATCATCGTACGGCCCGGGTCCAGGGTAACTGTTAACGGCAAGGATTACAGTGACACAGTCTCTTCGATCACCGGAGAAATGAATTATAATGCGACCATCCAGCCTATAGGCGACAATGAATTCAAGATAGTTGTCCGTTCCCAGTACTGCAGGGACAATACACTTACCGTGGTTTTCTACCGCGCGAAGCAGGATATACCGCTGGATCTTGCAGTCGGCACGTATGGTACGACAGACAAAAAAGTGATGAAAGTCAGTGCAGCCACCTTGCCCGGTGCTTACATTGATGTGCTCACACCCTATTCCGATCTGAACATCACGGAGCTGAATACCACCGGCAAGTTTACATTCAATGCGATTTTCGACAAGATCGGCAACAATACCATCAGTATTGTTGCAAGCTATCCGGGCAAGCGTGATTCCCAGGTGGACCATGTTGTATATTATCTTCCTCCCGCTGATGAGTATACCGTTAAAGCGTGGCCGCTGACAGCGGAAGGTTACGCTGAACTGTTAAGCAACATATCGGTCCGCGCCAGGCAGTCTCAGGTATATGTTGTGAAAGGCGTCGTGCAGTATTCCGTCTCTGACAAACCGCAGATGGTGGTCATCAACACAAGCGAGGACGGAAAATCACAGCCGGTGCTGGTTGAAAACTATACTAAGACAAAATGGGAAGTCGGTAAATATTACCGCCTGTATGCAGATGCTTATTCAACTTATAACGGCATGCCTTATCTGAATGCGCGGTATACCTACAAGAATTAAGGAGGTGACCTGGTGTGAAAAGGTTTCTGATCCTTCTGTTCGTCATCCTGCTCCCCGCTGCTGCAGCGGCGGATCCTTTGATACTGACTGAAGATCTTGCGGGTGTGGTATCAGAGCCTTATTTTGAATACAGTTACCGCTATCCGATGGTCGATTCCTCCGATCCCCGTGCTCCGCTTGTCAATAACCTGTTCAGTTCAGAAGTGAACATTGCCATTCACGAAGGTATCCCGAGCACCGCTGACTACTATGCCGGCATCAGCCAGCATGCCCGCGTTGCCGTCGACTATGAAATAACCTTCAGCAGCGATGCTTTTTTTTCGGTACGGATCCGTACTGAAACAGAAACGGAAGAAGACGGTATCTTCGAGACCTGGAAAGGATACACTTTTTCGCTGCTCAACGGCAATCCAGGCCAGACCTTTACAATTTCACAGATCCTTGGTATGCAGAAGGCGGGTGAAACAGATGAAGATCTGGAAAGCAGGTATGCAGGGCAGATTCATTCTGCTGTTTCCAAGCTTGTCTGGAATCAGATTCTGGAGAATCCGTATGAAGTCCCGTATTATGACTGGCTCACAAAGGAGCAGCTGGATTATGTGCTGAAGCCGGATGACCATTTCTGGCTGGATGAAACGGGCAATCCGGTATTCTTTGTCGACCCGGGTGTCATTGCGGATATCGATGCCGGTACAGTCACCTTCTCCGTTTCGTTCGAGGAAATAGATGATGAAAGATGAAAAATTAAACAAAGAGGAAACATCTTCCTGCTGCTTTCATGAGTATAATATAACAAACGCAGAAAGAAGGAGTTTTGTATGCTGAACATCACCGTCACGCTTTCACAGAATCTGAAGCAGAAGCCCGCGGATGAATCCGCGCTCGGATTCGGCCGCATCTTTACAGACCATATGTTCATCATGGATTATGAGCTGGGCATCGGCTGGCACAATGCCCGCATTGTGCCTTATGGCGATTTTGCCATGGATCCCGCAGCAATGGTACTTCATTACGGTCAGGCCATTTTCGAGGGATGCAAATGCTATCGCCGCTCCGACGGCGGACTCCAGCTTTTCCGTGCGCAGGACAATTTTGCCCGGATGACACGCAGTGCTGAGCGCATGTGCATGCCGGCCCTGGATGAAGAAACCGCCATGGAAGGGCTGAAACAGCTGATCCGGATTGACGCAGACTGGGTGCCTCATAAAGAAGGAACCTCCCTGTACATTCGTCCGACCATGATCTCTATGGACGTCGGTCTTGGTGTTCACGCATCAAAAAAATACCGTTTCTTCATTATCCTCAGTCCTGTCGGTGCCTACTACAAAGAAGGTCTCAAGCCTGTAAGCATTTATGTTGAAGATGAATATGTACGGGCAGTCCGCGGCGGCGTCGGTTTCACCAAGTGTGCCGGCAACTATGCAGCTTCCATACTTGCCGGCGATGTTGCCGAGAAAAAAGGGTATTCTCAGGTACTGTGGCTGGACGGTGTGGAACAGACATATATTGAAGAAGTCGGCTCCATGAATATGATGTTTGCCTACGGCACGAGAATTGTGACACCCAGGCTGAATGGTTCCATCCTGCCGGGCATCACACGTGACAGTGTACTGAAACTTGCACGCAAGCTTGGCTACGAAGCAGAAGAATCCCGTCTGAACGTTCACGATATCTTTGCCGATGCAAAATCCGGCAAGCTGACTGAAGCTTTCGGCACAGGTACTGCAGCCGTTATCAGTCCAGTCGGCGTCCTGGCGATGGATGATGAAAGAATCACTTTGGGGGACGGCGGCATCGGCCCGGTTGCCCAGAAACTTTACGACACACTGACCGGCATCCAGTACGGCCGGATTGAAGACACTTTCGGCTGGATAACAAAGATATAATATGTATACACAAGGCACTCATCACCGCCCTGAATCCTGGATCGACAAAACCATGAGCATTCTGCGGGCAAACCAGCTGGAATCCTGTGAGAAAGATCTTGCAGGGATGCCTTACCGCTGCCTTTTTGACGGGGATTGCACAGATACGGATGCTGAATACTTTTACAGCATGTCCTTTTTCCCCCGGGAAGACCGGAAGACGAATGCTTTTTCGCTGCATACGGTAGAGCAGTTGCGCGTTCGCGTTCTTTCCGCCTTTGCGCCGGAACTGTCGCTGCTGTCACCGGAAGAACATGATCTGCTGGTCCGCATGGTTCTCTTTGGAGGTAAACTCTCACTGCAGGACTGGGAGGAGGTTATACCGGCCCGCGGTCTGGTAAGGCGTCTCTGGTGCCGCACGAGGGAGGAAAACAGCGTACGTATCCTTGAGATGCCTCACCAGTTGTGCGCTTCTGCGCTCCTGCTGCTGGCCGGCGAATCACACCGGAAGATTCGTGATGCTGTGGAAACTGTCTTTGGTAATATCGATAATTCTCTTTACCTGATGGGTATGATGCAGGCCTCCGGTCCCATGCTTCACTTACAGTCGCTCCTGAAAGATACATATGCTGCAGGCCATCCGGAACTGATTGAACGGATGCTCCTTACCGGAACTGATACGATGTATGATGAAACCGGCTGCATGATGCTGATTCATCCAGGGCTTGCAGATCCCGAACAGATGCTCCGGCAGATGCCTGCGGCTTCCGCTGCCTGCCAGGAGATGAGTCCTGAAGCGCTTCAGATCGCTTCCGACAGCCTGAATGATCTGGAATCCCCGCTCTATGAGCAAATGCTTTTTACTGTACAGGATGCGGTCCGGCCGGAATTGACTCCGGAAGATGTGACCGAGGATCTGATTGTTCTGGCCAAGCAGGATGTTCCTTTCGAAAACATGAAGGAAGTCCTTTCCTCGGTCCTCGTTTCACTGCCGACTCCTGAGATGCTGCGCGCGCTTCATGATCTGAGCAGTCGTATCCCGCGATGGATCTGGTTTTCTTCTTCGAGGGTACAGTAATGTCTCTGAAAGTCATGATTATCCCCCCTGAGGCGGATGGAATGAAAACAGAGATGCTGCTTCGCCGCCTGTTCCCGGATCTTCCCGAAAGCGTGATCCGGAAGCTTTTTGATGCACGGGATGTCCGGCTGGACGGCATCCGTGTCCGCAAAAATGAGCCTGTCTGTGCCGGCCAGGAACTGCGGGTATTTCTGCCTGACAGCGCAGGTAACGTTTCTTCACTCCGGATTGTTTACGAGGACAATGATGTCCTTCTTGTAAACAAGCCGGCAGGTATCAGCGTGGAGAACGATACGCAGGGTTCCTTTTCACTCACGGAATTATGCCGCCTGCACGTTGCGGAGCATGATTCCGGAGCTTTTATTCCTGTACCGTGCCACCGGCTCGATAACAGAACCTCCGGCCTCTGCCTCTTTGCAAAAAATGAACAGGCGCTGAAAATTCTGGAGAATTCATTCCGCGAACGCACAGTGGAAAAATACTATATCTGCCTTGTCCGCGGTATTCCCAAACCTCTTTCCGCTGTTTGCCGCGCTTTTCTCCGGAAGGATGCGGAAAAGGGAAAAGTCACCATTCTGGATCTTGAGCTTCCCGGTTCCCGTCCGATCGTAACAGGTTATGAAACACTGGAGAGCGGCCCCGTCTCCCGTCTGAAGGTACATCTCATTACCGGCCGTACGCATCAGATCCGTGCCCATCTCGCCGCGCTCGGCCATCCGCTTCTGGGAGACGACCTCTACGGTGACCGGGATTTCAACCGGCATCATAAAGCACGGTCACTCAAGCTTTGCGCCGTATCCCTGACTGTTTCTACCGGCAACCGTCTGCCGCTTCTGGAAGGAAAGACATTTGAGATCCCGCCGCCATTTTGAAAAGGAGGCCTTATTATGATTGCAGCCCGTCCCCCGCTCGGTTGGAATTCATGGAACACTTTCGGTGAAAAGATTTCTGATTCTTTGATTCGCGAAATAGCCGATATTATGGCAGACCGCGGTTATCGTAACGCCGGTTATGAATATCTGGTTATTGATGACTGCTGGTCCCTGCATGACCGTGATGAGAACGGACGGCTTGTGCCGGATCCTGAAAAATTCCCGTACGGTATGAAAGCCCTGGCTGATTATATTCATTCAAAAGGGCTGAAATTCGGCATGTACTCATGTGCCGGCGTTATGACCTGCGCTGGTTATCCGTCGAGCTATGACCATGAGTTTGTCGACGCAGAAACCTTTGCGTCCTGGGGCGTCGATTTTCTGAAATATGATTTTTGCAATTTTCCGCAAACCGGCGACTGCCGTACCCGTTACCAGACAATGTCCATGGCACTGAAAGCATCCGGACGGGATATCCTCTTTTCCGCCTGCAACTGGGGACGGGAGGAACCGTGGAAATGGATGCGCAGCGTTGGCGCACACATGTACCGCTCTACAGGTGATATCATGGACAATTACCGTTCCTTTACCGATATTTTCAGGTCCCAGCTGGACAACCTGAGCATGAGTGCCGTTGGATCGTTTAATGATATGGATATGCTCACTGTCGGAATGGGAGGCAAAGGTAATGTCGGCATCGGCAAAGTCTGTACATATGAGGAATACCGCATGCAGTTCGCCCTTTGGTGCCTTTGCGGTGTTCCGCTGATGATGGGTGCTGATTTGCGTACCGTAGCTCCGGAATACGAAGCGCTTATGAAGCACCAGGATCTGCTTCGGATTGATCAGGATGAAGAATGCCGTACTCCCTATGTAATACGCAGGAGTTCAATCTTCACCGGGAATCCGGATCCGAAGGAAGGCGAAATGCCCTGGTATGAAATACCGGATTCGTCTTATACCGTTTTCCGCCATCTCTCCGGCGGTGAGTTTGCCCTGGCTTTCATCAATTTGTCAGAAGCGCAGTCCGTAATTCACTGTGAGCTGGTGGATCTGGGGCTGCCTGTCTCTTCCGGTTATGCGCTGGAAGTACGCGATGTATTCACAGGAGAAGTTATTGGCAAAAAAGCGGATTACTTCAATCAGTCCGTTCCCGGCCATGATATGCGGTTGTATCTTTGCCGCCTCGCCAGAATCCATTGAATATGAATATCCACGAAACACAGCAGACCGGCATTGCCCTGCCGGTCTGTCTTCGCTGCGGCCGTCTGCTCGAAGCGGACGAAATCGCTCTGACAAAAAAACTGATTAACCGCGGAGCCGAGCATTATTTCTGTCTTTCCTGTCTTGCGAAGCGGTTTGATGTTTCGGAGGAAAACCTCCGTATCAAGATTCGTGAATTCAGGGAAATGGGCTGTACCCTGTTTAAATCCTGCAGTCAGCGCTGAACCGTTGGGTTCTTTCTTTGTTACGGAATATACTTCAGATCGATCGATGAAACCTTTCCGCCGTTATTTACCCTGTACTCCAGCTGTACCCAATGGGTATCCACCGCATAACGGTACCGGATGATCTTTTCGTTGTTATCCTGAACCCAGATCTTTCCTGTCCCGTTTCCCGTGGAATAAAGACCGCGGTTGCCGCTTTTGCTTTCCACCTGCTGCATATCCCTGAACTTGTCCACTACATAAGCTTCTGTATCGCCGATCTGCGTCCCGCGTAATCCGCTGAATACGCCTGCGGAATGATAATGGACCTCAACAAGCACCCAGGTCTTCTTACTCAGTGTCATGACTGCATATCCCCATGCGTAGTCATAGCGTCTGCATTCCGTCTCAAATCCTTCCTGCTGCACTGCTCCGGCAGCAGTTCCCTGTCCGTACAGGCTGAAGAACTCGGTCTGCGTAGTCGAGTTGATTTTCAGTTTTCCCAGTGTATCCTCTGCGCTGAAGGCGGTTTTCGGTTTAGGATTCGCCTCAATCTTGTACTTTATCTCAAGCATATTAGACAATTTCCGATACCTGTTTACAGCGATAGCCTTTAATGTCACCCATCCGTTGGGCAGCATGATCGGTTCATCATTAAAAATCGGGCTGTCTGAATCCGGTGTCGATCCGTCTATCGTATAGTAGATTACGATGCTGGTATCCTTCTCATCTTCAAGTCCCGGTTTAAGCTTCACGCGCTGGCTTGTCTTGTAGGTATTCGGTGCCAGCGTTGCCCTGGGTGTCTGCGGAGACGGCATAATGACTTTCCAGACACCCTTCACCTCGTCTGAAATCAGTTCTCCGTTCACCGCAACAGCGCGCAGATTCCATATACCCTCTTCCAGCATAATTCCTTCTGCAGGGGCTTTAATCCCTTCCTCGGGCAGTTTCGCTTTTTCATCAAATGTGTAATATATTTCGTATCCCTGGTAGGAATTGAATGTCAATGTGATTTTTTTATCGTAGTATGCAGCAATCGGCTTCACCTCCGGTGCCGAGGGGAGCAGATCGCTCCGCTGCGTCAGGAAAGTCTTTTCCCCGGTCTTATCGTACGCAAGCTTCATCAGCGCACCGGCTTTCGCCAGATCACCCTCCTTCCTGCTGTTCTGCAGGATTCGGATATGGTTTACGTAAGCCTCCGATCTGGACGGTGTTTTTTCATAGATTGTTTTGTACAGTTCCGCCGCATCATCAATTCTTCCCATGGATTCATATGCGCTTCCGAGGTTCAGTAAACCGTCCACGTCCTGAAAATCTTGAGCGTCATCCATCTCCTTTGCCTTTTCATAACATTCGATGGCTTTCTCTATATCGCCGCTGTTCATAGCCTGATCGCCGACTGCCCAGTAAGCAACGGAGGAAGCCTCTCTGCCCAAGCGTGCAAGTACCCGCTGGCCGGCATCAGTTTCCTTCAGAAAAAACCATCCGCCTGCAAGCAGTAACAAGCTGGCAATCACAGCAATGATTGCGATTTTCATCCAGTTCACCAGTCTGGAAACGGATCCTTTTCCCTCATGCGCAGCCAGATAACGCATCGCTGTAATCTCATCAGCATCTTCATCATATATGGTGCGCCGCCTGCGTTCAAAAACAGGTGCATTCCCGTCGGAATCTTCCTGTTCCTCCATGACATCATGATCGGTGTTGCCTCGTGTATCCCGGATAACCGGCAATGTAGCAGTCTCGTGGCGGACTGTAATCCGTTCGCGTTTTGCCAGTGCTCCCTGTTCAGCCCGGACAGAACGCATTCTGGCTGCCTCTCTTGCGCGTTTACCCTGACGTATGGCCTGAGCCCCTTTCTCCCGGGTATCAAAAGACCTGCTCAGTATCTGCCCGCATTCGGGGCATACCGGTTCTTCTGTTTCGGAGTAGTATCCGCATTTCGGGCAGAGCATCTCAGGTCACCCCCCTTATCCTTCCGTTTTGCGTGCGTGTATCAGTTCCTGTCCAGATCCCGCAGTGCTTCATATTCCGGATCATCGTCGTATTCCCGGTCCGGGCATATACCGCCCAGTTCCTCAATGGCGTTGCGGATTTCAATAAAAGTCAGATATGGCAGTTTCGGTTCCTTTGCTGCCTCCGTCAGTACCGGCAGTGCCCTGTCGTCTCCGAGTTTTGCCAGGTAACCGGCAAACAAAGCCCTTCGTCCCGGATTGCTGCGAAAACACTCCATAGCGATTCTGAAAATCTGCTCATCACCCGGGTAATGACTGAGCACTTCAAGCAGAGCTTCCCTGCCTGCATCATTGGCTTTTCCGATCAGCTGCAGAATCGGCTGTACAACTGATTTGCCCATCACGCTCAGGCTCTCTACGGCGTTGTCTTTCAACTCATCTTTAACTGCACGGTCAAGCTGCCACTGGATGTAGAGCATCTTTGGCTGAGTGCTCTCCATCTCCCGCAGCAGTTCCACTGCGGTCATACGGGCTTCATCTTCCGCTTCCTCATCTTTCAGCAGTTCAACCAGCCGTTTTTCGCAGGGTTTTCCGACTGTCGTGATCTGCTCCAGCAGCGGATCGGGCAGAGGGACATTCTCCTGGCAGTACTGGTTCATCCAGTCCACCAGAACCTTCGGATCTTCGAACTGTGTGAAATAGGAACCCGGTGTAATGTTTCCAAGCCATCCGGCCCGCGTATTCAGAAAAGTCATATAGATTCTCGGCATATCCGCTTCCATTTCATCGAAATTACTATATTCGTCTTTATGCTTCTTCATCCATTCCGACGTAAACACTGCGAAATGCTCATCAAAATTATGAACCGGCATCTTCATTTATTCATCCCTCCGGGTAAGTATCCTGACTATGCAGTCAGGATACTGATGTCCTGATCCTGGCAAAACGAAAGGCTGGCTGCAGCTTTCAGCAGTCCGCTATGAGTCCCTTCAGTTCCTCCGTCGTAAAGAAATACTTGTTTCTGCAAAAATGGCACACAAGTTCAGCGCCCTGATCTTCATCGATCAGGCTCTGCAGATCTTTTCTGCCGAGGGATATCAGTGCCTTTTCCATCCTTTCCCGTCCGCATGTACAGCGGTAATCCAGCGGCGTACGATCCAGAATTCTGGGCTCCATACCGCGGAACCAGTCCTGACACAACTGATCAATATCAGCAAACGTCATTTCCCTGCTGATATCTGCAAACATAGGACTTCTCAGCTCGAGCTGATCGATAATATCCTCCGGGCATCCCGGAAGCGGCTGAATCAGCAGACCCCCTGCTTTGAGCACTGCGTTACCGTTTACCAGCACGCCCAATGCAACAAGGCTTGGCTGCTGTTCGGAAACCGTAAAGTAATTCGCAAAATCCATAGCAATTTCACCGTTCACAAGTTCACTCTGGCCGATATACTGTTTTTTCAGGCCAAGATCCTTGATTACACTCATTCGCCCGGTGTGTCCTACAGCTGTTCCCACATCCAGTTTCCCGTCTTCGCGCATCGGCAGCTCAATACGTGGATGGTCGGCGCATGCACGAACATATCCGTGATCAGCTACCGCCACCAGCGATCCGATCGGACCGTCTCCTTTGACCGTTACGGTCACGGATTCATCTTTTCCTTTCATCATAATCCCAAGCATCAGCGTGCCGGTTATCAGCCTGCCGAGCGCCGCGGTGCATACCGGAGTGGTTTCGTGTATATCCGCACACTTCTGTACGGTACGTGACGTTTCGCACAGCATGATCCTGACCTGCCCGTTGCACAGGTCGATCTGCAGCATCTCGTCTTTGTTCGTCATGTTTTCGCCTCTTTAAGTCTTATTCCTCAGAACGCGTCGCCGCGATGTGCCACCTCTGGTTCTTTTCCGAGGCTGCATTCAGGGTATAATCACCGTACATGCTCACAGCACGGAAACCTGCACGCCAAAGCGTATCTTTCAGCTCCTGCATTTCCCAGGCGCGTTGATGTTGCCGTTCGTCGATCCGGCGGTACCGGTTGTTCTCATCCCGGACGAAAAATACAAGATCAAGCTCCACGGTTTTTCGCTTTTCATGCCATGTATTCTGCCAGAGGTAAGTAATATCCTCACGATCCTCCCCGAGCAACCCGCTGCACAGTATATTACGGAGTTTATATGGCGTTGAAATATCAAAAACAAGAGCGCCGCCTGGCCGGATAGCCCTGGCTGCAGCGCGGAAAAAGCTCAGCAGATCTTCTTCTGTCAACAGATAATTCACGCCGTCGCATGTTGCCAGCACAGCGTCCATCGGTCTGTGGAGGTTAAGTGCACGCATATCCTGCCGCACGTAGGGAATTGCAATGCCTTGTTTCCGGCTTTTCTGCGCGGCCTGCCAGAGCATTTCCTGACTCACATCCACGCCTGTCATCTGGAATCCGCGCCGGTAAAGCGGGAGTGTGAGCGATCCGGTTCCGCAGGCGCATTCACAGATTTTGCCTCCGCGGATGCCGTAGATAGAAAGCAGGCGGGCATAATGGTCCGCCCAGCTTTCATAATCCACGTCATTCATCAGTTCATCGTATAGTTCGGCAAACGCCTGGTACATGTTTACTCTACCGTTCCCTGTTCAGTATCTTCTTCGTCTTCATCGAATTCTGCAGGCCGCAGCCCCTGGTTTACCTTTGCGCCGTCAATCCTGCTGTTGATAAACCTGTCAAACACCGCATTGGTGTAACTCGCTGTAATGAATCGGCTCAGAGCAAATCCTATCAGCATATAATAAGCGCTCAGGATAACCAGCGCCAGGAGCGGATCCATACCGAAAAACCATACTGCAGCAAATGCGATCAGCGTCGGGACACAATGCAGCAGACGGATCCCGATGCTGAAGGGAAGCCTTGCGATACCGAGCAAAAAGCCGTTGCGCAGGACGCCCTTCAGCTTCAGGTCATAAGTCACCGTCAGCGGGTGCATATAAGTGATCATCAGCGCCCAAAGGATTCCGGCAAGTACAACCAGCATCTGCGGAAGAACCATGATCGCATTCGATGCTGCCATGTTTCCGTATGTCAGCCAGCCGGCGTAGATTCCGGCAGGCAGTACACCTGTTACTGTGCTCAGAACCAGCGGGATTTTCCAGTTTTCTTTCACAGCATCACGAAAATCGCTCCAGATGAACGCATGTTCGTCCCGTGCCCAGTTCCGCGTCACATAGCATATTCCGGCCGTTAACGGTCCGGTAATGGCAATGCAGGGAATCAGCCATGCCAGGAGTCTCAGGATACTGTTCTGCAGGCTCGTTTTCATTGTCTGCCGATAGCTGAGAAACTGTTCCTGTGTCAGTGTGGCTTCGCTGTCTCCGACGCGTTCCAGATATGCTTCGTAATTTGCGTCATTGTAAATCATCAGACCGCTTCGGTAGGCATTGTATTCTTCCTCTGTCAGGCCCACCTCGATATTCTTTTCCTGTGCCAGCTCCGTATACTCGGCATAGTTATAGGAAATGATAACACTCTGCATCTGCAGGCTTTCCCATACATTGCCCGCATTTACCAGCAGTACAATCACCGCCGGGATCCAGATCACCGCATACATCAGGTTCAGCCGGAAAAGATTGCTCAGCCGGGTCCGCAGCGTGTCCCAAAACAGCTGAATCCGTGTTTCCGGCAAATCGTCTTTGCGAAAATCTCCTTTTCCGCTCTTTCCATAGTAGTAGTTGTTGATCATTCTCCCAAACATATCCGTTTCCTCCGATAAGCCGGTTTCCCGGCCTGATTATGCCATCAATGCCTTACTGGCTTCGCAAAGCCTTTCATTCAGTGCCTCAGCAGCAGTGCGGTCCGGATCATTGGCGTTCACGTACAGTTTGATTTTCGGTTCGGTTCCGGAAGGCCGTACGCAAACCCAGCATCCCTTCTCCAGTTCAAAATACAGCACGTCGGA
>JAEEGL013057531.1_pt1 | contig 16940 bp, 14 predicted proteins | sample 9134231 | NCBI WGS metagenome assembly JAEEGL01 (sample SAMN16246548, study PRJNA631951) | gut metagenome | biome: gut microbiome; feature: rumen; material: fiber-attached | host: Bos | place: Iran: Karaj | collected 2018-10
TAGCTTGTATAGTACTTTCACCAAATACATATAATGGTGAATTAAGAAATATAGCTGCAATTACAGGAGCAAAAGATGTAAATGGTGTAGAAATAGTAAATCCTGGAGATGATAGAGATTCACAACCAAAAGAAATAAATACAGATAATTATCATGATTCAAAAGAAGATAATGGATACTGGCCAGGAGAAGAAGATGATGATGATTTTGAACCATTAGTATTACAATATTTTGATTTAGCACTTCGTAAATTTATAACAGAAGTTAATAATAAAGAATTAAAAGATGCAAAATCAAGAGTACCAAAACTAAGTATTGATGAAAATGGAAAAATTAAATATACACATCCAAAAGAAGAATCACCAGTTAATGTAGAATGCAATGATGAAGTAACATATACATTAAGAGTATATAATGAAGGATCAAGAGCTGGATATGCAGATTTAGTAGCAGATGATATTCCAGAAGGATTAGAATTTTTACCAAACAATTCTACAAACAAAACATATAGATGGGTAATGTATAGAGAATTAACAGATATGGAAAACAAAGAATATGAGCAATACTTAAATGGAAATGGAACACCTGATTTAGAAACATTATTAAATGATGTTATTACTATTGGAGATAAGAATTATGTTAAAACAACAGATGCTAAAAAAGCAAGTATAATTCAAACAGATTACTTATCAAAAATTCAAGGCGCTTCTAGAATGAAAGATGGAGATACAAAAAATCCAGCATTGTTATTACCATTTAATAGTAATGCACCTCTATCAGAAACTAACCCAGAACATGCTGACATAAAAGTAGTATTTAAAGTAACAGTACCTAATAATTCTGAAAGAGTTATAGTAAATAGTGCTCAAATTACTCATGATTTAGATGAACGTGGAAGAGAAGTTGATGATGAAGATTCAATTCCAGGAGAGTGGAATGATGGAGAAGATGATCAAGATAAAGAATACATTAAAGTTAAGAGCTTCGACTTAAGTTTATATAAATGGGTAACAAGAACTATAGTAACAGTTGATGGTAAAACAACAACAACAGATACAGGATTCAAACCAAATATTGGAAAAACAGAAAATATTACTGGAATGGAAATAAGACAAAATTCTGAAAAAGAACCAATAGCAACAGTTGTTTTAGACAAGAAAAAATTAGGTTCAACAACAGTAAAATTTGTATATAAAATAATGGTAATGAATGAAGGAGAAATTGCAGGTTCAGCAACAGAAATTACAGATTACATACCATATGGATTAGAATTTAATGCTGAAGACAATAGCGCATTTGGTTGGGAAGCAGATGGAGAAGGAAAAATTAAAACAAGATGTCTAGATGGATTGGTATTACAACCAGGAGAGTCAGCAACAATTGAAGTAGTATTTAGATGGATTAATTCTCAAGATAATTTAGGATTAAAAACAAATATTGCTGAAATTACAGAAGACTTTAATGAAAGTGATACACCTGATATAGATTCTACTCCAAACAACTTACATGATGGATATGACAAAGAACAAGAAGATGATGATGATTATGCATTAGTTATATTACAAATCAAAACAGGTTCTGCACCAACATATATAGCATTAACATTATCAGTTTTAGCAATACTTGCAGCAGGAACATACTTAATTAAAAAATATGTTGTATAACATAGAATAAAATTATAAATAAAAAGGTAAGATTAAAATCTTACCTTTTTTGTTTCTTTATGAAATTTTTTACTGGTAATTATTTCTTTTTGAAAAATAATATTTACAAAAGAAAAATCATTATGCTATAATATGAAATGAGAGAAAAGGAGAGTTAATATGAATCAAATATTAGCAACTAATAATGATAATAATGATAAAAAGAAAAAAGAGGAAGTTATAGATAATAATTCATTTGAATCAAATGATAGTTATGATTTAAGTAACTTAAATCAAGATGATAGTAGTTATATTCCTAATAATGATTATTCAAATAGCTATTCAGATAGTTATTCAGATAGTTATTCAAACAAAGAAAAAACACCTATGGATAAAAAGAAAATAATAATTATATTTGCTATTTGTATAGCTGTTTTTGGTATTGCATTAATTGCTATATTTGCATCATCTGCAAGCAAGAAAAAAAGCCAAAAAAATCAAGTTATAGCAAAACCAGAGATAGTAATTGAAGAAGATGGAAATAACGCAAAAATACTTATAACAACAAATGGAACACTTTCAAAAGTAACATACTATTGGGATAGAACAGACATAAAAGAATCAAATGTTAGTGGAAATAAATTTGAAGAATCTGTAGTAATTCCTAATGGAAAAAATACTTTATATGTAAGTGCACAAGATAGTACTGGTCAAGTTACAGAGACAACAAAGGAATTTCGTAAAGATTATGATACTAGTGAACCAATAATTGATATAGTACAACAAGGAGATGGATTGTTTAAGATAGTTGCAACAGATGAAACATCTATGGATTATATTACATACAGATGGGAAGATGAAGAAGATGATACAGTTGTTAAGGCTGACAATGAGGGAGATACAAAAATTGAAACAACAATTGATGCAAGTAGAGGAATATATAAAATATATATTACTGCAGTAGATACATCAGGTAATATTGCAACAGATTCATTAAGTGTTCAAGGAGCATTAACACCAACAATAGATGTTAAAAGAAGAGGAAGAAAAATTAGAGTAAAAATATCTCATGACAAAGGATTTAAGCAAGTTGAAATATATGTAAATGGTGAAGTTGAGGTATATGATGAAAATAGCCCAGATTATGATGAAAACTTAACTTTAATCGAAAGATCATATAAACTTCAAGAAGGAGAAAATGTTGTGGCAATAGTTGCAACAAGCTTAGAATGGGATGAACAAAGACAAGAATATACAAAGAAAACATATTCAGGAACAACGGTTTATGAACCACAATCAGAAGAATAAATACAAAAGATATAGAATAGGAGAAAAAAATGTTACAAGAGATTTACATTGTAGATGCTTCAAATACACTAATTAATGAAATAAAAACAATATTTAAAAATGATAAATCATATAAATTTAAAAACATTAATCCAAATAAATTAGATGATGCATTAAAAAACATACCAGATTTAATAATAATTAATGAGGATGGAATTAATGGAAGCATTGTTGATTTGTGTAAGGAAATAAGACAAAATGAAGATAATAGTATAACACCAGTATTAGTAATTACTAAAGATGGTAGCAACATTTTGGAAATTATAAAAAATTCAATAGAATATGTGCTAGCAAAAAAACTAATTAAAGATTATCTTTATTACACAATAAAAAACATCACAAGGCTTTTATCAGTAAATAGAACTGTAAGTCCACTTACTGGACTTCCAGGAAATGTTCAAATATTTGCAGAACTTAAGAAAAGACTTCTTAGAAAAAAACCATTTGAAATATTTTATTTAGATTTAGATAATTTTAAAGCATATAATGATGTATATGGATTTTTAAAAGGTGATGAGATAATAAAACTAACAGCAAGAGTAATTACTAAAAACATTCATACAGTTGATGATTCAGAAGTGTTTGTAGGACATATTGGTGGTGATGACTTTATTGCAATAATAGATGGAGAAAATCATTATGATGAGGTATGCCAAAATATTATTGCAGAGTTTGATCAAGAGATACTTAAATATTTTACAGATGAAGATATAGAAAGAGGATATATTGAAGTTGTAAATAGAAAAGGAATTGTAGAAAAATTTCCACTTACCTCAATCTCAATTGGTGTAGTAATTGCAGACAAAAAGAGATTTTCAAATATATTAGAGATAGGTGAGGTTGGAGCACAAGTAAAACATATGGCAAAAATTTCACTTGGAAGTTCATATGCAATAGATAGAAGAGAAGAACATTTTTAAGAATAAATAAATAAAACACCTCATATTTTTAAATGAGGTGTTTTTATTGTATATAATTACAAAAAGAAAAATAAATTTAATAATAATATCAATAGCTTTAGTCATAGCTATAATTAGTAGCTATTTGCTTCTAAAATCGATTTTAAGCAAAAATAATAAGTTTGGTGTTAATATTATTGATAATAATAATAAATCTAGTATTAAGAATAATAGAACAGTTATAATAGATGCACGGCCATGGAGGAGAAGATGGTCGGAGCAATTAGCATAAATGGCATAAAAGAATCAGATATTAATTTACAAATTGCATTTAAACTAAAAAATATATTAGAAGAAGATGGAACAAATGTAATACTTACAAGAAGCAGTAGTAATGCAATTTATGATGATAGTGCAAAAACATTAAGACAGAAGAAAATATCAGATATTAGAAAAAGAGTAGAAATTGCAAATAGCTCTAATGCAGATATATATGTATCAATACATTTAAATAAAATACCTCAAGAAAAATATTATGGTGCTCAGTGCTTCTATAATAAAAATAATGAAAGCAGTAAAAGATTAGCAATATCTATTCAAAAATCATTAAATGAAATAATGGATTATGAAAAGAAAAGAGAAGCTTTAAAGATAGATAATGTATATATTATAAAAAATGTAAAAATCCCAACAGTAATAGTTGAATGTGGATTTTTATCTAACTTTAATGAAGAAAGACTTCTACAAACTGAAGAATATCAAGAAAAAATAGCAGGTGCAATTTTTAATGGAATAAATGAATATTTTACAAATAAATAAAATTAAAATATAATATTCAAGTAATAAATAATACTAATAAATTAAACTATGAATAAGAGGTATAAATATGAAGGATTATATAAATGTAATAGGTGGCGGACTTGCAGGATGTGAAGCTGCATATCAAATAGCAAAAAAAGGAATAAAGGTAAAACTATATGAAATGAAACCAAAGTCTTTTTCTCCTGCACATTCTAATTCTAATTTAGCAGAAATAGTATGTAGTAATTCATTTAAATCAAATAGCTTAACAAATGCTTGTGGCTTATTAAAAGAAGAACTTCGCATTTTTGATTCTTTACTGATAAAATGCGCAGATAAGGTAAAAGTTCCAGCAGGACAAGCATTAGCAGTAGATAGAGAAGAATTTTCAAAACTTGTAACACAAGAAATAGAAAACAATGAAAATATAGAAATAATAAGAGAAGAGTGTATAAAAATTCCTACGGATGATGCAGTTACAATAATTGCAACAGGACCATTAACATCAGAAAAATTATTAAAAGATATTTCAAAAATTACTGGAGAGGACAAACTGTATTTTTATGATGCTGCAGCTCCAATTGTAACAAAAGAAAGTATTAATATGGATATAGCTTTTTATGGTGATAGATATGGTAAAGAAAGTGATAATAGCTATATTAATCTTCCATTTACAAAAGAGCAGTATGAAGCATTTTATAAAGAACTTGTAAATGCAGAAGTTGTAACTCTTCATGATTTTGAAAAAAAAGAAATTTTTGAAGGGTGTATGCCAATAGAAATAATGGCAAAAAGAGGAGAAGATACAATAAGATTTGGACCATTAAAACCAGTTGGATTTACTGATCCTCATACAAATTTAAGACCATATGCAATAGTTCAATTAAGACAAGATAATAGTGATGGTACATTATATAATTTAGTGGGATTTCAAACAAATCTTAAATTTGGAGAACAAAAAAGAGTTTTTTCCATGATACCAGGATTAGAAAATGCTGAATTTGTAAAATATGGAGTAATGCATAGAAATACATATATTAATTCTTCAAATCTACTTGATAATACATATAATTTAAAAACAAATAGTAATATTTATTTTGCAGGACAAATATCTGGCGTAGAAGGCTATGTAGAATCAATAGCATCGGGATTAGTAGCTGGAGTAAATAGCGCAAATAAATTACTTGGAAAAGATAAGTTTATACTCCCAAATGATACTGTAATGGGTGCTTTATCAAACTATATATCTACTCCAAATATTAGATTTCAGCCAATGAATGCAAATTTTGGAATATTACCTCCATTAGAAGAAAAAATAAAAGATAAAGTAAAAAAGTATGAGATAATGGCAGATAGAAGCATAAAAACTTGCAATTTGGTAAAAAATGTGATATAATTATTTTCGAGATTATGTGAACAAGCAAACATAAGAATAAATTAAAGGAGGCAATATTATGCCAGAAAGATTAAGTGTTTCAGAATTCAAAAAAAAGTATGATAGTTTTACTAAGGAAGATAGAAAACTATATAATAAAATTTGGGATGAAAAAGACAACCTTAAGTATTTTGAAGATACTTTAAAAGAAGATGCTGATGTTAAAGGTCAACCATGGTGGAAAGATTTAAAACAAAAAAAAGAAGATTTAGAAAAAGAATCAATGGAAAGAACAGATGAGTGGAATAATACAGATAAAAATGACAAAGAAAAGTCTGATGAAGTTTATGCTAGATACGCTGAAACTATGAAAAAATTAGATGAAGTGACTAGACAAATAGATAGTGAAGCAAAAGAGCATAAAGATCAAACTATAAAACTATTAGAAGAAAGATTAGCAGATAAATATGATATAGCACTAGCAGGAGCTAACTACAACTTAGAACAAATTGATGAAGAGACAAAACAAATCAATGAAGAAGCTAATGCACAAATTGAAAAAATAAATAGCAGAATAAAAGTTGTACAAAGCAGATTGCAAGAAAACCTAAAATTTATGCAAGATCTTGATAGAGATTCAGATGCTTATAAAAAACGTAGTAGGATTGTTGAAAAATATAATAATGAATTAAAAGACAAGCTTTGGCCAGAATTCAAAAATATAAATCAAGAAAAAGATAAGAAAATAAGCTATCTAGAAACAGAAAAAGATGAATACACAAGAGCTAAAGGTGCTATTTGTGAAGTTTTAGATTATCTTGGAAAAAAGAAAACAGCAGATAAAGGTCAAAAAGTAGATGATAATGCTGCAAGAAAAGCTCAAGGTCAAAAATTAGCATCTACTTTAGCGGCAGCTGCTACTAAAAAACAAGTACAAAACAATAAACAAGCGGCAAAACCTAAAAAAACTGTTGTTAAACGTCCAATACCAGTAAATCGTAAAACAGAAAAGGTTGAGCCAGTAAGTAAAGCTAAATTTGAAATGAATGCACAATATGCAAAAGCACATTTCCAACCAAAAGATAGCGAAACTAAATATAGTGATGATATAAATGAATATTTTGGTAAAGGAAAAGCTAAAGAAATAAGAAAAGCATGTTTTGAGTATTTAAAAGATAAATATGGAGAAAACAAATTAATTAGTAGATTTGATTTAAGAAGTCTTAACCCTGCAATATTAAGCTTTTTACTAGAATTTGAAGACTATAATAATGAAGAATTACTATATAAATATGTATATAATAAAAAGAATTTCCCATTGGAATATATAGCATCAATAGAAAATCCAGATATATCAAAAATAGATGACAAAACATTTATTAGATTAAATAGACAAATTTTAAAAGATAATAAATACTTTGGAACAAACTTTAAAGCAATACCATATTTAGGATTAAAAACATTCTTAAGTAAAATACCTGGATTAAGACGTTTAGGTAATTCAGAAGATGCAATAAAAATGCTTCCATCAGGAATAGCTCAAAGAGAAGAAGAAAAAGCCGAAGAAGAATTAAAAAATGCAAAAGAAATGCTTAAGAAAACAGCTGAAGAAAAAGATAAACAAGCAGCTGAAGAAAGAGCTGAAAAAGCTAAAAAATCAGCTGAACAACGTAATAAATTCTTAGAAGATCTAAAAGTAGCTGAAGAGAATCAAGAAATATTTGAAGATTTGTATAAAGATTATAAACAACCTGAAAAATCTGAACAAACAAAAAAAGAAGAACAAGAATATTATGAAAATATAAAAGATTTAGTTAATGGACAACCTGATAATCCACTAATAGAAATAGATGGAGAAGAATTTTTAAGTGAAAAATTTGATCCAAAAAAATATGAACCTAAAGGTAAAGATGATGGTGGAAGATAGGAGTTTATAATTTTATAAGTATTATTAAAAAGATATGTAATATTAATTACATATCTTTTTTATTTTATCTTTTTATTTTTTTATATTTTTTTTAAAAAAAGTATTGCATTTATTTAAGTTATCATATAAAATATGGTCAAAGTGGAGGAAAGTGGAACAAAGTGGTATAAAGTTCCTTGAAATGTGAAAAGAGGTGAAACACTTGCTAATAGGGGAATACACACATTCAATTGATACAAAAGGAAGAATAATAATGCCATCAAAATTAAAAGATGATATAGGGCAAAATTTTGTTATTACAAAAGGATTAGATCGGTTGCTTGTTTGTATATTCTAAAGCTGAGTGGAAAAACTTCGAAGATAAACTAAGATCATTTCCTCTAACAAATAAAGATGCAAGAGCATTAGTAAGATTTTTCTTAGCCGGAGCAATGGAATGCGAAATTGATAAACAAGGAAGATTTTTGATTAATTCTAATTTAAGAGAATTTGCATGTTTAGAAAAGGATGTTGTAATAATAGGCGTTCTAGATAAGATAGAAATCTGGAGCAGAGATAAATGGCTAGAATACAGTAAAAAAGAAAACATGGAAGTAGATGAAATAGCCGAAAAAATAGCAAACTTAGGTATATAATGCAAAAGCTTATATAAAGCACAAAAGATAAAACCTTAAAACACAAAAGATAAAATTTTAAAGTACAAAAGATAAAATTATACAAAAGAAAAAACTTGCAAAAGATAAATAAACTGCCCATAAGTTTATATTTGTACCAATGAATAAACATTAGATTTATGTACAAAAGTAAAATTATTAATTAACAAAAGAAAATAGAGAACGAAGGATGAAGACAGCTGGTACTAAACACACCAGCTGTTTGATTATTATATTTTAAGAGGTAAGTTTTGGAAAGTATAGAGTTTAATCATGTATCAGTACTACTTAATGAATGTATAGAAAATCTTAATATTAATCCAGATGGAATATATGTTGATGGAACAATGGGCGGTGCTGGACATAGTTTAGAAATTGTAAAAAGATTATCAAAAAATGGAATGCTAATAGGAATTGATAGAGATTTTGAAGCATTAAGTGTTGCAAAGCAAAGACTAAGTAATTTTGATAATGTAAAATACATTAATGATAATCATGACAATATAAATAGTATTTTAGAAGATTTAGGAATTGGTAAAGTAGATGGCATACTTTTAGATTTAGGAGTTTCGTCATATCAAATAGATGAAAAATCTAGAGGTTTTACATATATGCAAGATGGACCTTTAGACATGAGGATGGATAAATCTCAAGATTTAACTGCTGAAATTGTTGTTAATACATATAAAGAAGAAGATTTAGCAAATCTAATCTATGAATATGGAGAAGAAAAATTTTCTAGAAGAATTGCAAAAAATATTTGTGAATATAGAAAAACAAAAAGAATTGAAACAACAAAAGAATTAGTAAATATAATAGAAAAAAGTGTTCCAACTTTAGGACCTAATCAGGGCCATAAAGCAAAAAGAACATTTCAAGCTTTAAGAATAGAGGTTAATAATGAAATTAAACCTCTATATAGTACTGTTTTAAATTCAATAAATGCATTAAAAAATGGAGGAAGATTATGTGTAATAACATTCCATTCTTTAGAAGATAGAGCAGTTAAAAAAGCATTTATGGAAGCAAGTGGTATATGTACTTGCCCAAAAGATCTTCCATATTGTGTATGCAATAAAAAAGATCTAGGAAAGATAATTACAAAAAAACCAATACTTCCAACAGAGGAAGAGATGAATAAAAATTCAAGAAGTAAAAGCGCAAAATTAAGAGTATTTGAAAAAATAACAAAATAAAAAAATTTGAAGTATTTAAAGTTAAAAACAAACGAAAGAAATAAAGGAGGTGTATATAGTGCCAAGAAATTTTAGTAAATATCAATATGAAACAAGCCCAAGAAAACTTGAGCCTGAATATATACCACCTAAAAATCCATATAAAGGTAAAAAGGCAGCAACTAAAAAAACAGCAAAAAGGGCTAAACAGAATGAAGAAAAAGAAAGAATTCAAAAAAGAAAAGTAGTTAAGTATATAATTGTTGGATTCTTAATATTGTTTGGACTTTGCTATAGAAATTCTCAAATAGATGAAAATTTTGCAAAAATGCAAAGCTTAAAAGAACAAGTATCTGAAGCAGAAAAACAAAATGCACAACTTAAAGTTTCTATAGAAAATAGTATGAATTTAAGTAATGTTGAACAACAAGCAAAAGAACTTTTAGGAATGCAAAAATTAAACTCTAAACAAACAGTATATGTTACACTTCCTAAAACAGACTATATACAACCTGCGGGAGAAGATGTAATAATTGAAGAAAACAAACCATTAATTAAAAAAGTTATAGATGGAATTGCAAGTTTATTTAAATAAAAAGAGGGTAAAATATTAAATGATATTTTATCCTTTTTTATTGAAAATACGAAAATAAATATATATAATTGGATTAAGTAGATTGTAAATAAATTGCATAATACTTGTAAAATTGAAAGGAAAATAAATATGTATGATGTTATAGTAATAGGAGCAGGACCTGCAGGAATTAGTGCTTCTATTTATTTAAAAAGAGCAAACTTAAATGTTTTAGTTATATATTCTGGTTTATCAAGTTTAGAGAAATCAGAAAAAATAGAAAACTATTATGGATTTGAAAATGGAATATCAGGGGAAAGCCTATATGAAAATGGAATAAAACAAGCAGTAAATTTAGGAATTGAATTAAAAAATGAAGAAGTGCTAAATATTGAAAATCAAGATAATAGCTTTATTGTTGAAACAGTAAATGAAAAGTATGAATCAAAGGCAGTAGTATTAGCAACAGGAAGTAAAAAAACAAAACCAAATATTGATGGTATAGATAAATTTGAAGGAAAAGGAATAAGCTATTGTGCAATATGTGATGGATTCTTTTTTAAAGGAAAAAATGTTGCAGTATTAGGTGATGGTCAATTTGCAATTCATGAAGCAAATTATTTAAAAGATATTGTAAATAAGGTAACAATATTAACAAACGGAAAAGAAATCGAAAATGTGGATATTGATACAAATGAATTTGAAATTATTTTAGATAAAATTGTAAAAATAGATGGAAATTCAAAAGTTGAAAGTATAGAATTTCAAAATGGTAAGAAAATAAATATTGATGGAATATTTATAGCAATTGGTAAAGCATCAGGAAGTGATTTTGCTAAAAGAATTGGAGTAATTACAGAAAATGAAAGTATCAAAGTAGATGAAAACATGAAGACAAATATTGATGGTCTATATTCTTGTGGTGATGCTACGGGAGGTCTATTTCAAATATCAAAAGCTGTATATGATGGAACAAAAGCATCATTAAGTATAATAAATTATTTAAAAAATGGAGGTAAATAAAATGAGTGTTATTAAAATAACAGAGGAAAATTTTGAAGAAGAAGTATTAAAATCAGATAAAAAAGTAATAATTGATTTTTATGCAGATTGGTGTGGGCCTTGTAAAATGATGTCACCTGTAATTGATAAAATTGCAGAAGAATTAGGAGAAGAAGTAAAGGTAGGAAAAATAAATTCAGATGAAAATTTAGGATTAGCTGAAAAATATGGAATAATGAGTATACCTACAATTTTAATAATAGAAAATGGAGAGATTTCTAAAACTTTTATAGGTCTTACTCCTAAACAAGAAATAATAGATGCTGTAAAATAGAAGAATGAAAAATGATTAGGAATTAGTTATTAATTAATAAAGGATAAATCATGATAATGTAAGAATGCTTTGAAAAATTCAAAGCATTCTTTTATATTATATATTTCATAATATATTTTTCATATTTTAAACTTTAAAAAATACTATTAAATATGGAGGATTAAGTTATGAAATACCATTTTAAAACTTCAGATTTAACAAGAAAAAGAAGGATAAGAAATATTTTATTTATTTCATTTTCTTTATGTTTTTTATTAATTATAAGAGTTGGAGTTATAACATTTGTACAAGGACATGAATTGCAAGAAATGGCATATGTTCAGCAAACTTTAAATAGAAATATAAATCCAAAAAGAGGAACAATTTATGATGCAACTGGTGAAAATATATTTGCAGTTAGTGCAACAGTTGAAACTGTTTCTATAACACCCGCAAATTTAAAAGAGGAAGATAAGGAAAAGATTGCTATGGCATTATCAAATATATTTGAATTAGATTATGAAAGTGTTTTAAAAAAAGTTAATAAAAAAACTTCTATAGAAACAATAGTAAAAAAAGTTGATAAAGAAAAAACAGATAAATTAAGGACTTGGATGGAAGAAAATAATATATTGACAGGGATAAATATAGATGAAGATACAAAAAGATATTATCCAAATGGAAGCTTAGCTTCTCAAGTTATTGGATTTACTGGTTCTGACAATCAGGGATTAAATGGAATAGAAATAATGTATGATGATATTTTAAAAGGAGAAAGAGGGAAAATTTTAAAGCTTACTGATGCGAGAGGCTCTGACATAGGAGAAGAAGGAGAAAATTATATAAAAGCAATAGATGGTGATGATTTAATACTATCTTTAGATTATAATATTCAATCTATTGCAGAAAAGTATTTAGAACAGGCCTGTATTGATAATAAATGTACAGATGGTGGAAATATTCTAATGATGAATCCGAAAACTGGTGATATTTTAGCTTTTGCAAGTTATCCTAATTATGATTTAAATAATCCATATGAAATAAATGATGAAAATTTAAAATCTATTTGGGACAGTTTATCTTCCAAAGATAAAAATAACTATTTGCAACAAATGTGGAGAAATAAAGCAATATCAGATACATACGAACCTGGTTCTACATTTAAATTAGTTACAGCATCTAGTGCATTAGAAGAAAAAATAACTGATACTGATAATCAAGGTGAGTTTAATTGCACTGGTTCTATTAATATAGCAGGTACTAAAATTAAATGTTGGAGATATTATAGACCACATGGATCTCAAAGCTTAAGACAGGCATTAATGAATTCATGTAATCCAGTTTTTATTGGCCTTCGGTCAAAAGATAGGTGTAGATAAGTACTATGAATATTTAGAAAAATTTGGATTTTTAAATAGAACTGGAATTGATCTTCCAGGTGAAGCAAATAGTATTTTCTTAAAAAAGAATAAAGTTGGACCAGTGGAGCTTGCTACTATTTCTTTTGGTCAAAGATTTGAAGTTACTCCTATACAAATGCTCAAAATGGTAGGAACTATTGCAAACAAAGGCAAAAGCATTACTCCAAGAATTGTAAAAGCAAAAATAAATAGTAAAACCAGTGAAAAAGAAGATTTTGAAGTAAAAGAAGGAATGCAAGTAATATCAGAAGAAACAGCAAACAAAGTATTAAGCATGATGGGATCTGTTGTTGAAGAAGGAACAGGGAAAAATGCAAAAGTTCCAGGTTACTATATTGGAGGAAAAACTGGTACATCTGAAGATGGCGTAAATACAGGAAAGTATGTAACATCATTTGTTGGCGTTGCAAATGTTGATGATCCTGAGTTAGTAATAATCATTATTCTTTACAATCCAACAGGAGAAGGCGGACATCAAGGAGGAGGTGTTGCAGCACCAATAGCAGGGGAAGTATTATCAGAAGTTCTTCCATATATGGAACTAAAAAAAGAAGAAAATGAAGAAGATATAAAAAAAGAAATTCAAATGCCTGATGTAATAGGGTTACCTTTAACAGATGCTAAAAAAATTTTGAAAGAATTAAATTTAGAAGTTGAAGTTGATGGAGAAGAAACAAATGATCAAATAGTAATAGATCAATTACCAAAAAAGTCAATTACAGTTAAAGAAGGTAGCAAAGTTACATTGTTTATAAATCAAGAAGAGTTATAATAATATTGATATTATTCATTGAATTTTAAAATACATAATGATATAATAAAAAACGCATAAGATAGGTTTAATAAATGGAGGAAAATATGAAAAAATTTAGGTTTTTATTTGCTTTATTTGTTGGTAAAGTTTTAGTACTTTTAACAAAAATTGTATCAAAAGAAAGAGGAACTAATATTCCAGGAGCATTTTCAAATAAAATACAAAAGGATTTTATTAGTAATTTTAAAGGAATTGATTATGACAAAGCTATATTTATTACAGGGACAAATGGTAAATCAACAACAAACAATATAGTTGTTCATACTTTAAAAACAGCAGGAAAAACAGTTGCAACAAACCTAGAGGGCGCAAATTTAATTGGTGGTATAGCAACAGCATTAATAAAAAATTCAAGTATATTTGGAAAAGTTAAAACTGAATTTATTAGTTTTGAAATAGATGAAAGATCATTTGCGAGAATTCATGGATTACTTCCTGCAAAAAATGTATGTATTACAAATCTTCAAAAAGATCAAGTTCAAAGAAATGGAGAACCAGATTACATTTATCAAAAACTAAAAAAAGTAATAAATCCAGAAATGACTTTATTTTTAAATAATGAAGAACCAAGAGTAAAATCATTCGAAGATTTGACTAAAAATGTTATATATTACAGTGTAGAAAAAAATAAATATTCTTTTGTAAAAAATGACTTTTATGATGTAACACTTCCATGTCCAAAGTGTAATGACAAGATAAAATTTGAGTATTATAATATCGACAACATTGGAAACTTCAAGTGTTTAGGATGTAGCTTTAAAAGTGAAGAAAAACCAAATTATGTTATAAACAACATAAATTACGAAGAAAGCACATTTGAATGTGATGGAAATAAATATAGTGTTCCATATAAAGAACCATATTTCATATACAACTATGCTTTATGTATTGCAATATGTGGTAAATTTGATATTCCATATGAGAGCATAGAAAAAGCATTTAAAACATTTAAAAATATTGGTGGAAGATTAGAAACAATAAAATACAAAACAAAAGAAATAAAATATATAAGAATTAAACAAGAAAATCCAGAAACACTTCAATCAGCATTTGACTATATTTCAAGAGATGAAAAACCAAAAATATTAATGCTTGGATTAGAACAATTAGAAGATTTTAAACCATATTATACAAATACATTTTATGCATTTGATTGTAATGTTGAAAAACTCGCAAAATCAGATATTAAAAGATATATTTGCTTCTCAGAAGCGGTATCTTATGACACAGCAAACAGATTAATTTATGGAGGAATTGAAAAAGATAAGATTTCAATAATTCCATCAGATAGTGATGATGATATTTTAAAAGAATTAGATAAATATGATTGTGATAATGTATATTTAATAACATGGCTTCACAAATATGAACAATTACTTAAAGACTGTGCAAAAGATGAAAAGGTAGGTGAAAAAAATGGATAATAATGAATTAAATATTACATGGTGTTATCCAGATATATTAAACCTACATGGTGACAGAGGAAATGTTATGGCTTTTAAGAAGGTTGGAGAACTTCTTGATTTAAAGGTTAATATAAGTAAAGTTGAAACATATAATGAAAAAATAGACTTTGAAAATTCAGATATTATATTTTTTAATACAGGTGAACTTAAAGTAGCAAAAAATATAATAGAAACATTATCAAAACAAAAAGATGAACTTACAAAATATGTTGAAGATGGAAAAGTAATAATTGCAATAGGAACAACAGGAGCAGTATTCGCAAAACGTATAATAAGACAAGAAGAGGAAATAGAAGGATTAGGGCTACTTGACATGGAATGCAAGGAAAGACAAATGATTTATGGCGATGATATTATATATTCTCTAAAAGATGATGAAAATATATGTGTTAATGGAAGCCAAATTCAAATGATTGATACATATTTAAATAGTGATATTGCACTTGGACAAGTTATATATGGACATGGAAACAATGGAGAAGTAATTAAAGAAGAAGGTGCAAAATATAAAAACTTAATTTTTACAAATGCATTGGGACCAGTATTTGTAAAAAATCCATGGTTTGCAGAAAAATTAATTAGAATAGCAATGGAAAATAAAGGTATAAAAATTGAAAAAGAAATCGATGAAAAAGAATATGAAATAAAGAAAAAGTCTATGGAATGTATAAAAAAATACAATAAAGAAAAAGATAATAAATAATTAAACTAATAATAAACAGATAAGGATTGAGAAAAATGTATCCAAGAATTGAAATTAAAATTGATAATATAATAGAAAATGCAAAAAAGATTAACAACCTATGTAAAGAAAGGGGAGTTAAACTTTCTGTTGTAACAAAGCTATTTGCAGGAAATAAAGAAATTGTAAAAAAAATAGTTGAAAGTGGAATTGAAAGTATTTGTGAATCAAGAATAGATAATCTTCAAAACTTTAAAGATATAGATGTTGAAAAATGGCTAATTAGAAGCCCTATGATGTCAGAAATAGAAGAAGTTGTTTCTTTAGCAGATGTAAGTTTAAATAGTGAAATTAAAGTAATTAAAAAACTTGATGAAGAAGCAAGAAAACAAGGGAAAATTCATAAAGTTATTTTAATGTATGAGCTTGGAGATTTAAGAGAAGGATGCTTAAAAGAAGAACTAGATAGTGTGTTAGAAGAATCTTTAAAACTACAAAATATTGAAGTATATGGAATTGGTGCAAACCTAAGTTGCTATGGAGAAATCTTGCCTGATGAAAAAAATATGAATGAACTTGTTCAGGTTGCAGAGGAATTAGAACAAAAGCATAATTTTAAATTTAAAGTAATTTCAGGTGGAAATTCAAGTTCATATAATATGCTTAAAAATGCTGAACTTCCAAATAGAATTAATAGTTTAAGATTTGGAGAAGCAGTGTTTTTAGGAAATGTACCATGTTTTGAAGTTCCAATAGAAAACTTAAATAGAGATAATTTTACATTAAAAGCTGAAATAATAGAAATAAAAGAAAAGCCATCTGTACCATGGGGTAAAAGAGGGTGTGCA
>JAEEGL014881353.1_pt1 | contig 16939 bp, 18 predicted proteins | sample 9134231 | NCBI WGS metagenome assembly JAEEGL01 (sample SAMN16246548, study PRJNA631951) | gut metagenome | biome: gut microbiome; feature: rumen; material: fiber-attached | host: Bos | place: Iran: Karaj | collected 2018-10
ATCTGGCTGTAGCATTCTTCGAGTTCATCGGCGGTCACTTCGGGATCGCCGGCGTATTTTTCCGCGAGTGTCCGCAGCACTTCCGCCTTCGGATGCGCCTCGAACAGCGCGATCATATCGTATGCAGCGTCATCCACGACGTGCACCGCGCCGGAGCATACGTCCAGCACGATATTGCGTCCGCCGAGTTTGTATTGGTGGGTCATAGCGTCTCCTTTATTATGCAGTTTCAAATCGCTTTACATTATAAACTATAAGCGGCGAAGAAACAAGGGCTTTTGAACCGAAAAAACCGCGGGGCGCGACTGCGCCCCGCGATATTCGTTTGCGGGTTCTTATTTGGTTTCCTTCTGCGTGTTTTCGCAGGCCTGGTGCGCGATGCCGCAGCTGGTCTTGCACGCGGACTGGCAGGAAGTCTGGCACTCGCCGCAGCCGCCGTTCTTCGCGCTCTCGCAAAGGTTGCGGGTCTTGATGGTCTGGATATGTTTCATAGTTTTTCCCTCCGTTTCATTTTCTGCACATAGTATAGCAGACACGGCGGACACTGTCAAGAAAAAATAGTATTTGCAAAAACACGGATTGTATGGTATAATGCTGCAGACTATTATGGAAAGGAAGCCGATACTATGCCCGCACTTATCGTTGAGATTTTGCGCATCGCCCTGCCGATGGCGTTCGGCTGGATCGCAGCGCAGGCGACCAAGATGATTATTTTTGCCATTCAGAAAAAACCGCTCGATCTGTTCTGCAGCGGCGGCATGCCCAGCACGCACACCGCGTCCACGATCGCCGTGGTCACACACATTGCCATCACGGAGAACTTCAAGGGCAGCATCTTCGCGCTGGCGCTGGTGTTCGGCATCGTGACGGCGTTCGATGCGTGCAACGTGCGCCTGCAGTGCGGCCGCGTCACGGAAAAGGTGAACGTCCTGATCGACAAGGCGTTCGCGTCCGACGATCCCGAAAAGCCGGAAAAACTGAAGGTCATCAAGGGGCATACGATCCCCGAGGTGCTGGTCGGCGCGGTCATCGGCGTCGCGGTCGGAACGCTGTTCTGGCTGATCGAAGGCAAAATTTTTGCATAATTTCCACAAAAATTTTAAAAAAGGGCTTGCTTTTTTCGGAAATATGTGGTATAGTGATGATGCAAAGAGATCCTCTTTGCAAATCAATAGATGAGGAGAATGTCCTATGGATGCGATTCTTGCTATGGTCCAGAACCTCCTTTCTTTCCTCAAGGAAGGTAAAGCAGCCGGTATCATCGCCATCATCCGTGATTTCTTCGCGAAGATCATTCCGACAGCATAATGATTCTGCACGCGGCTCTCATTTTATATGGGAGCCGCATTTTTTTGTTTTTACGGAGGGACTATGGAACTGTTTGAAAAAACGCTGGAACAGGAATACAAATACGAAGGGCGGATCATCAATCTGCGCGTGGACAAGGCGGAGCTGCCGAACGGGCAGACCTGCACGCGCGAGGTGGTCGAGCACAACGGCGGCGTGACGGTCGCCGCACTGACGAATGAAGGAGAGCTGCTGTTCGTGCGGCAGTTCCGCTATCCGTACGGCGAGGTCGTGCTGGAGCTGCCCGCCGGCAAGCTCGAAAAGGGCGAGGACCCGTTCCGCGCCGGCATCCGCGAGCTGCGGGAGGAGACGGGCGCCGTGGCGGAAAAGTACGTCGATCTCGGCAAGTTCTATCCGTCGCCCGGCTACTGCGGGGAGATCATCCATCTGTACGGCGCGACCGGCATCACGTTCAAGGAGCAGGCGCTGGACGAGGATGAATTCCTCAACGTCGAAAAGATCCCGCTGTCCACGGCCGTGGAGATGGTGCTCAACAACGAGATCCCCGACGGCAAGACGCAGGCCGCCGTGCTGAAGATGGCGATGCGCACGTGGTACGAGGAGGAGTCGAAATGAACGTCGTTCTGGCGTCCGCTTCACCGCGCAGACGCGAGCTGCTGCAGACGGCGGGCGTGACGTTTACCGTAAAAGTGTCCGACGCCGACGAGCATATCGAGCCGGACACGCCGCCGCACGAGGCGGTCATGTCCCTGGCACGGCAGAAGGCGCAGGCCGTCGCGAAGTCCTGCCCCGACGATCTGGTGATCGGCGCGGATACGGTCGTCGTGTACGACGGCGCGATCCTCGGAAAACCCGCCGACGAAGGCGACGCGGCGCGGATGCTGCGCATGCTTTCCGGCAAAACGCATACCGTATTTACGGGCGTGTGCATCGTTCGCGCGGGAAAGACGGAAACCTTTTTCGAGCAGACGCAGGTCACGTTCTATCCGCTGACCGAGCGGGAGATCGCGGAGTACGTCGCCACGCGCGAGCCGATGGACAAGGCGGGCGCCTACGGCATCCAGGGACGCGGCTGCACGCTGGTGCAGCGCATCTGCGGCGATTATTTCAACGTCGTCGGTCTGCCGGTCGCGGCGCTGTGCCGGCGGCTGCGGGAATACGCTTGACAGGGTTTTGTTTTTCAACTATAGTGTAAGTTGATGTCACGAATAGAATTCAACAGGAAAGGTGTTGTTTTTATGCGAAAAACGGATGTTGTCGTCATCGGCGCCGGTGCAGTCGGCTGTGCGGTTGCGCGGGAGCTGACGAAGTACAAGGTGGGCGTGATCGTGATCGACAAGAACGAGGACGTCGGCGGCGACGCTTCCAAGTCGAACAGCGCGATCATCCATACCGGATACGACGCCGCGCCCGAAACGCTCGAATCGCAGCTCGTCGTTGCGGCGAATCCGATGTATGACGCGCTCACGCGTGATCTGGACGTGCCGTTCAAGCGCGTCGGCGCGATTCTGCCCGCCATCACCGACGAGCAGTTCGCGCAGCTGCCTGCGATCAAGGAAAAAGCGTTCCGCAACCGCGTGTACGACGTGGAGTATCTGTCGGGCGAGCAGCTTCTTGAGATGGAGCCGAACCTCAATCCGGCGGTCAAGGGCGGTCTGTACATCCCGCGCGAGAGCATCATCGATCCGTTCATTTACGTGCAGGCGCTCGCCGAGAACGCGGTCGCCAACGGCGCGGAGATCATGCTCGGCACGAAGGTCGTCGGCATCACCGCGGAAAACGGAAAAATCCGTTCCGTGCAGACGACCGACGGCGACGTCGAGACGAAATACGTCATCAACTGCGCCGGCCTCTACTGTGACGAGATCGCGGATATGGTCGGCAAGGCGGAATACGAAGTCGTCGCGCGCAAGGGACAGTTCTATATCCTCGACAAAAACACGTCCTGTCAGGTCAATCACATCGTGCTGCCGATCCCGACGAAAATCACCAAGGGCAAGCTGATGTGCCCGACGATCCACGGCAACATGCTCGTCGGTCCGACCGCCGAGGATCAGCCGTCCAAGACGGACAAATCCACGAGCGCGGAGGGTCTCGAGAGCATCGCGCGCGACGTGCGCAATCTCGTGCCGAACGTCAACCTGCGCGAGACCATCACGCAGTACAGCGGCCTGCGTCCGAACCGCAAGCCCGAGGGGCTGCATTTCGATATGTGGGACGATCTGGAAGGCTACGTCAATCTGTCCGGCGTGCGCTCGACCGGCCTGACGCTGAGCGTTTCGATGGGCAAATACGTCGTGCAGCAGATGCTGTACCACGGCGCGGAATTCGAGCTGAAATCAGACTTCATCCAAAAGAGAAAAGGCATCGTCAAATTCTGTGAACAGACGCCCGAAAAGCAGGACGAGCTGATCCGTGAGGACCCGCGCTACGGCAATATCGTCTGCCGCTGCGAAACGGTCACCGAAGCGGAGATCGTGCAGGCGATCCACCGTCCGCTCGGCGCGCGCAGCGTGGACGCCGTCAAGCGCCGTGTCGGCGCGGGCATGGGACGCTGTCACGGCGGCTTCTGCGGTCCGAAGGTCATCGAGATCCTCGCGCGTGAGCTCGGCTGCCCCGCCGAAGCGATTTGTAAAAACGATCCCGGCTCCGAGATGGTGACGGGAAAGAACCGTTCGTGAGGAGGAGAGAGCGTTATGTATACGATTCAATGTGACGTTGCCGTCGTGGGCGCAGGCCCCGCCGGTCTTGCCGCGGCTGTCGCCGCCAAGGAAAACGGTGCCGCGCGCGTGCTCGTGATCGAACGGGACAACGCGCCGGGCGGCATCCTGCAGCAGTGCATCCATCCCGGATTCGGTCTGACCCGCTTCAACGAGGAGCTGACCGGTCCCGAATATTACAGCCGCTTTACGGAAAAGGCCGAGGCGCTCGGCGTGGAGTATCTTTTGGATTCCATGGTGCTGGACGTCGACGCGGACGGCGGAAAAGTGACGTGCGTCAACGGGAAATACGGCGTGACGAACGTCGAAGCGGGCAGCGTCGTGCTGGCGATGGGCTGCCGCGAACGCACGCGCGAGAGCATCGTCATCCCCGGCTCCCGTCCTGCCGGTCTTTACACTGCCGGTTCGGCGCAGCGGCTCATCAACCGCCAGAACATCATGGTCGGCAAAAAGGTCGTTATCCTCGGCTCCGGCGACATCGGCATGATCATGGCGCGCCGCATGACGCTCGAGGGCGCCGAGGTCGTGATGGTCGTCGAGCTGATGGATTACCTCGCGGGTCTGACGAGAAACCGCGTACAGTGCCTCGACGATTTCGGCATCCCGCTGCGTCTCGCGCACACGATCACGCGCATCGAGGGCGAAAAGCGCGTAACGGGCGTTTACGTTGCGCCTGTGGATGAAACCAAAAAACCGATCGCGGAGAAAGCGGAATTCGTGCCGTGCGACACGGTGCTGTTCTCCGTGGGTCTGATCCCCGAAAACGAGCTGACGCGCAAGGCTTCGATCGCCATCGACGGCAAAACGAACGGCCCTGCAGTCAACCAGTATATGCAGACGACGAAGCCTGCGGTGTTCGCGTGCGGCAACGTCGTGCACGTCAACGATCTGGTGGACAACGTCAGCGCCGAGAGCGAACAGGCCGGCAAATATGCCGCGCGTTATGCGGCCGGAAAATTCCCGGCGGCCAAGGGCGAAGCGGTCTGCAAGCCGGGTGCGAACGTGCGCTACATCTGCCCGCAGAAAATCGTGCTGTCCGACGAGGCGGAAAAAGTGAATCTGTATTTCCGCGTGCTGTCACCCGCGCGCGACGTGACGCTGCGCGTCCGGTGCGGCGACACGATCCTCGCACAGAAGAAGGAATTTCGCGTCAATCCCGGCGAGATGAACAGCATCGCCGTGAATACGGCCGACGTTGTCGGCGGCGAGATCGTCGTTGAGGTCATGTAAGGGGGCTGGACAAAATGAAAAAAGAGATCATCTGTACGGTTTGTCCGCGCGGCTGCGCGATCACCGTCGAGGGATGCGACGGCAAAGTCACGTCCATCGAGGGCAACGGCTGCAAGCGCGGTCTGTCCTTTGCCGAAACGGAATTCACGGCGCCCGTGCGTCTGCTGACGTCGACCGTCCGCGTCGCGGGCAAGGAAAACGAGCTGCTGCCCGTGCGCACGAGAACGCCGATCCTGCGCGACAAGCTGTTCGACGTGATGAACGCGATCCGGGCGACGACCGTCACGCTGCCGGTCAAGCAGCACGACGTTGTGATATCCGACGTCTGCGGTACCGGCGTCGACGTCATTGCTTCGCGCGATATGCAATAAATAAAAAAACGAAGATGGGACTGTCGCTGATGCGGCAGTCCCTTTTCACGTTATTTTAAAAAACCGTCTCGATGACCTTTTCGCACGATTCGGGCGAGTAGATCCACCGGTCAAGATGGTCGCAGTCCGTGAAGTAGCGGACCGGTTCCGGCGCCGCAGCTTCGGCAAAAGCGTCCACGATGATGAGCTTGATCTTCATGCGCTCCGGCAGGATGCTCTTGATGTAGACGCTCGCGCGCTGGCCTGCTTGCACACCGTCGACGTATTCCGCAAGTCCCGCAAGGTTCGGCGTCAGCTCGACGAACACGCCGTATTTTTCCACGCTGCGAACGATGCCCGCGACGGTCTGCCCCGCCTCGAACAGGGCGGCGTTCTGCTCCCACGTGCCGAGCAGTTCCTTGTGCGAGAGTGTGACGCGGTTCTGGTCGTCCACGCCTTTGACGACGGCGCGCACGTCCTGCCCCGGCTGGAAACGCACGTTCGGATGCGGGATGCGCGAGACGGAGATGCTGTCGATCGGCATGAGCGCGCTGAGCCCCGCGCCGACGTCCGCGAACACGCCGAAGCTCTCCATGTGCGTGATGCGTGCGCCGATCACGTCGCCCGGCGTCAGCCGCCGGACGAATCGCTCTACGCAGTCCGCCTGCACTGCCCTGCGGCTCAATACCGCCCGCGTTTCTCCTGCGGCGTCCTGCTCGAATCCGATGACGCGGAACGCGACGGGCTTTCCCACGCGGGAGATCAGCGCGATGTCGCGCACCGCGCCGCTGTCGATGCCGAGCGCGCCCTCCTCGCGCGGGATAATTCCCTTCATGCAGCCCAGATCGACGTGCAGATTGTGCGCGCCGTCACACAGCGTGACGCGACCCTCCAGCGTCCGGCCGTCCGCGAGCGCTTCCTGCAGTCCGTAAACGGAGGCGAGCGCGCGTCGGTTCGCGTTCGTGCCGATGCACGTGCCTTCCGGAAAGAATCCGCTTTCCTGCTGTTTTCCGGAAACAAAGTCCTTTTTGATCTGCGGCGAGAGGTTCATGCGCTGCGTCCACCTTTCTTCGTTCCTGTACTGTTATCTATATGGCGTCCGGTAAGAAAAAATTCTCAAAATTCTATACATTTGCTTTCGGATGTGCTATACTAATATTTGTATGTGTATAATCAGGCGGAGTTCCGTCCGTCCGCAATAGAATATGCAGTTTTTGACAAACCATGCACACACGGAGGAAATATGTTTCACCAGCTTCAAAGCATCGAGGAAAAATACGATCGGCTGCAGCAGTCGCTCTGCGATCCCGGCGTGACGTCGGACGTGGCGGCGTATACGAAGCTGATGCGCGAGGTCAAACAGCTTGCGCCCGTGGTGGAAACGTACCGTGCGTACAAGCAGGCGCAGTCCGAGGCGGCAGAGGCGAAGGAGCTGCTCGACGACGGCGGTCTGGACAAGGATTTTCGCGAAATGGCCGCCGAGGAGCTGGAAACCGCGAAAGCAAAGGCGGAGGAGCTGACCGAACAGCTCAAGATCCTGCTGCTGCCGAAGGACCCGAACGACGAGCGCAGCGTGATCGTGGAGATCCGCGCGGGCGCGGGCGGCGAGGAGGCGGCGCTGTTTGCGGGCGTGCTGTACCGCATGTATACGATGTATGCCGAAACGTGCGGCTTTACCGTCGAGGTCGTCTACGTGAACGAGACAGAGCTGGGCGGCTTCAAGGAGATCAGCTTCATGATCGAGGGAGACGGCGCGTATTCGCGCTTCAAGTTCGAGAGCGGCGTGCACCGCGTGCAGCGCGTGCCGGTGACGGAGAGCCAGGGACGCATCCAGACGTCCACCGTCACGGTGGCGGTGCTGCCGGAGGCGGAGGACGTCGACGTGCAGATCAACGAAGCCGATCTGCAGATCGACACGTTCCGTTCCAGCGGCGCAGGCGGCCAGCACATCAACAAAACGGATTCCGCCATCCGCATCACGCACCTGCCGACCGGCACGGTCGTAGAGTGTCAGGATGAGCGCAGTCAATATAAAAATAAGGACAAGGCGATGAAGATCCTGCGTTCGCGCATCCTCGAGGCCGAGCGCGAGAAGCAGGCGGCGGAGATCGCCGGCGAGCGGCGCGCGCAGGTCGGTACAGGCGACCGCAGCGAGCGTATCCGCACGTACAACTATCCGCAGGGACGTGTGACCGACCACCGCATCGGTCTGACGCTGTACAAGCTCGAATCGATCCTCAACGGCAACCTGACCGAGCTGATCGACGCGCTGCTGACGGCGGACACGGCGGCAAAGCTGAAGGAACAATAAGATGAAAACAGAGTTGTTGAAAATAGATTCCCCGCAGCAGACCGATCTGCTGCGGCGCGCGGCCGAGGTGCTGCGAAGCGGCGGTCTGTGCGGCATCCCGACGGAGACGGTATACGGTCTGGCGGCGAACGCGCTGGACGAAGCGGCTGTTCGGAAAATTTTTGCCGCGAAGGGCAGACCGCAGGACAACCCGCTGATCGTACATATTGCGTCGATGGAGGAGCTGCCCGCGCTGGTAAAGGAAATACCGCCCGAAGCGAAGGCACTCGCGGACGCGTTCTGGCCGGGACCTTTAACGATCATCCTGCCGAAAGCGGACTGCATCCCCGACGCGGTGAGCTGCGGACTTCCCACGGTGGCGATCCGGATGCCGTCGCACCCGATCGCGAACGCGATCATCCGCGAAGCCGGCGTCCCGCTGGCGGCGCCGTCAGCCAACACGTCCGGCAAGCCCAGCCCGACGACAGCGCAGCACGTGCTGCACGACATGGACGGCAAGATCGACATGATCGTCGACGGCGGTGCGTGCAGCGTGGGCGTGGAATCCACCGTCGTGACGCTCTGCGCAAAAAGACCGCGTCTGCTGCGCCCGGGCGGCGTCACGCTTGAGCAGCTGCGGGACGTTCTGGGCGAGGTCGACGTGGACAAGGCGGTCCTGGGCGAACTGGCAAGCGGCGAAAAACCGTCGTCGCCCGGCATGAAATACAAGCATTATTCCCCCGACGCCGACGTAAAATTGGTACGCGGGAGCCTGGAATCCTTTGCACGGTACGCAAAGACCTATCCGGCAGCCGACACGCTGATCCTCTGCTTCGACGGCGAGGAAAGTGCGTTCACAAACGAAACGATCGCGCTCGGCAGTGCGTCAGACGCCAAAACGCATGCACAGCGGATCTTTCGCGCGCTGCGTGACGCGGATGAACGCGGCTTCCGGAACGTGCTGGTACACTGCCCCGATGACCGCGGCGTCGATCTGGCGGTGCTGAACCGGCTGCTGCGTGCGGCAGCATTTCAAATCGTAGAAACAGAGTGAACCAGACAGATGAGGAGAAACGGTATGATTCGTGGAAAGCTCGACGTAAAACCCTTTGAGCGCAAGCTCTATCTGAGCTCGCCGACCATGCACGGCGACGAACTGCGCTATATGACCGAGGCGTTCGAGACGAACTGGATGTCCACCGTCGGCAAAAACATCGACGAGGCGGAAGCGGCCGCCGCGCAGCTTGTCGGCGTGCGGTATGCGGTCGCGCTCGGCTGCGGGACGGCGGCGCTGCATCTGGCGGTCAAGCTCGCCGGAGAACGGCTCTACGGCAGGGCCGAAACGGGACGCGGCGTGCTGGAGGGCAGAAAAGCCTTCTGTTCGGATATGACGTTCGACGCGACGGTCAACCCCGTGGCGTACGAGGGCGGCGAAGCGGTCTTTATCGACACCGAACGCGAAACGTGGAACATGGACCCGAACGCACTCGAGCGCGCGTTTGCGCTGTATCCCGACGTGCGTCTGGTCGTAGCGGCGCATCTGTACGGTACGCCCGCCAAGGTCGACGAGCTGCGCGCGGTCTGCGATGCGCACGACGCGCTGCTCGTGGAGGACGCGGCGGAGAGCTTCGGCGCGACGTACAGGGGCAGACAGACCGGTTCGTTCGGCGATTACAGCGTCATCAGCTTCAACGGCAACAAGATCATCACCGGCAGCGCCGGCGGGATGTTCCTGACCGATTCCGCGACGGATGCGGACAAGGTGCGCAAGTGGAGCACGCAGAGCCGCGAGAACGCGCCGTGGTACCAGCATGCGGAGATGGGTTACAATTATCGCATGAGCAACGTCGTCGCGGGCGTCGTGCGCGGACAACTGCCGTATCTGGACGAACATATCGCGCAGAAACGCGCGATCTATCTGCGCTACCGGGACGGTCTGCAGGGGCTTCCCGTGACGATGAATCCCTACGACGCGGAAAACAGCGTGCCGAATTTCTGGCTGAGCTGTCTTTTGATCGACGACGACGCGATGTGCGCCATGACGCGCACCGATACGGCGTATTCCTATACCCCCGAAGCGGGCAAGAGCTGCCCGCACGAGATCCTCGACGCGATCCAGAGCATCAACGCAGAGGGCAGACCGATCTGGAAGCCGATGCATCTGCAGCCGATCTACCGCGGTCACGCGTTCGTCGCGGCGGCGGACGGCGCGGACGTCGGTGCGGATATTTTCCGGCGCGGACTGTGTCTGCCGTCGGACAACAAGATGACGGCCGGGCAGCAGGCGAGGATCATCGAGACGATCCGCCGCTGCTTTGATTGACGCGAGGTGACGCGATGTTTGTGATCGGACTGACCGGACCGACCGGTTCCGGGAAATCCACGTTTTCGGCGATGCTGCGCGAGAGCGGTTTTTTCGTCGCGGACGCGGACGCGGCGGCGCGTGCAGTCGTGCAGGCCGGCTCGCCCGTGCTCGGCGCTCTGTGTGAAGCGTTCGGCGCGGATATCCTCGGACCCGACGGAACGCTCTGCCGCAAAACGCTGGCGGCGCGTGCGTTTTCGTCGCCCGAAAACGTGCGCAGGCTCAACGCGCTGACGCATCCGGCGATCGAACGCACGCTGTTCGCACAGATCGCGGCACATCCCGAAGCGCGCGGTGCGGTGATCGACGCTGCGGCGCTGATCGAAAGCGGCATTTCGGAAAAGTGCGACCTGGTCGCGGTCGTGCTCGCGCCCGGGGAGGAACGGCTGCGGCGCATCATGCTGCGCGACGGTCTGACCGAGGCGCAGGCAAGGCAGCGCATGCAGGCGCAGCCGCCCGACGCGTTTTATCTTGAAAAAGCGGACGTTGTGCTGCGCGGATACGCGCCCTTCGATCCGCAGACCGAACTCCGAAAATTGCTGGAGAGAGTACCTGTATGAAAAAAACGGCGATCGCTTTTTTTCTCGTTCTGATCCTGATCCTGACGGGCGCGGTCTCGTGCCGCAGCGTGATGAAAACGCTGTATCCGCATAAATATGCGGACGCGGTGGAAAAATACAGCGCACAGTACGGCGTGGACGAAGATCTGGTCTACGCCGTTATCCGCACGGAAAGCTCGTTCCGTACGGACGCCGGGTCCGAAGTCGGCGCCGCAGGGCTGATGCAGATCATGCCGGACACGTTCGAGTGGCTGTGCATGCGCATGGGCGAAGAGGCGGATTTTGCCGACCTGTACGAACCCGATACCGCGATCCGGTTCGGAACGTATCTGCTGCACCTGCTGCTCGACGAATTCGGCGACACGCGCACGGCGCTCGCCGCATACCACGCCGGACGCGGTCAGGTCGGAAAATGGCTGCGCGACGGATCGGTCTCCTCCGACGGCAGGACCTTGGAGCACATCCCGTTCCGGGACACCGCGCACTACGTGCGCAAGGTGGATCGGGCGATGCAAACGTATAAAAAAATTTATGGATAAAGGAATGAGTACCATGGCAGAAAAAAGCAAAGCGGAGCTTCTTCGTGAGGAATTGGCTTATGCGCCGACGCACGCGATGAAGCAGATCGATGAAAAAGAAGTGCAGGCGGCGGACGATTTCTGCGTCGGCTATATGCAGTTCCTGAACGAGAGCAGAACCGAACGCGAAGCGGTCGCCTATATGCAGAAGGCCGCCGAGGACAACGGCTTCGTGCCGTTCGACCGCGCGAAAAAATATGCGTGCGGCGACAAGGTGTATTTCATCAACCGCAGCAAGGCGATCATCCTGACCGTATTCGGCAAAAAGTCCGTGCGCGAGGGCGTTCGCATCGCGGCGGCGCACATCGACTCCCCGCGTCTCGATCTCAAGCCCAATCCGCTGTATGAGGACGAGCAGATGGCGCTGTTCAAGACGCATTACTACGGCGGCATCAAAAAATACCAGTGGACGGCGATCCCGCTGTCTCTGCACGGCGTGGTGTATTTAAAGGACGGGACGTGCGTGAACGTGTGCGTCGGTGAAAAAGAGGGCGAGCCGAAGTTCGTCGTCACCGATCTGCTGCCGCATCTGGCGCGCGAGCAGGAAAAACGCACGCTCGAGGACGGCATCAAGGGCGAGGAGCTGAACGTGCTGGTCGGCAGCCGTCCGTTCTGCGCCGACGAGGGCAGCGAGCTGGTGAAGCTGAATATCCTGAAGCTCCTGTTCGACAAGTACGGCATGACGGAAAAGGATTTCCTGTCCGCCGAGCTGGAGGTCGTGCCGGCGATGCCCGTGTGCGACATCGGGTTCGATCGCAGCATGATCGGCGGCTACGGCCACGACGACCGCGTGTGCGCCTATCCGTCGGCAATGGCGGCGTTCGACGTGAAAGATCCCGAATACACCTGCGTGACGGTGCTGACCGATAAAGAGGAAACGGGCAGCGACGGCAACACGGGACTGAATTCCTCCTATATGCCGTACTTCCTGTACGACCTCGCCGCAGCCGCGGGCTGTGAAGGCTACGAGGTGCTGCGCAATTCCAAGTGTCTGTCCGCCGACGTGAACGCGGCGTTCGATCCGACGTTCCCGTCGGTGCAGGAAAAGAGAAACGCGGCGTTCATCAATCGCGGCGTGGTCATCACGAAGTATACCGGCGCGCGCGGCAAGAGCGGCACGTCGGACGCGAACGCGGACTATATGAGCTTTGTGCGCCGTGTGCTGGACGACGCGAAGGTCGTCTGGCAGACGGGCGAGCTGGGCGCGGTCGACGCCGGCGGCGGCGGGACCGTGGCGAAATACGTTGCCAAGCTCGACGTGGACGTCGTGGACGTGGGCGTGCCGGTGCTGTCGATGCACGCGCCGTTCGAGGTCGTCTCCAAGCTGGACGTTTATATGACTTACCGCGCGATCAAAGCGTTTTACGAGGCATAAGGAGCAGGACAAATGAGTATCGAGAAAAAATGGTTCGGCACGACCGACGACGGAACGGACGTTTACTCCTACACGATCGGCAACAAAAACGGCATGCGCGCCGTGATCCTGACCTACGGCGGCGCGCTGCAGGCGCTGTACGTCAAGGATGCGCACGGCAAAACGCGCGACGTGCTCGCGGGCTTTGACGACATGGACGGCTTCCTGCACCGCTGCGACTATCAGGGCGTGCTGGTCGGCCGCTACTGCAACCGCATCGCCGACGGGAAATTCACGGTCGGCGGCAAAGAATATAACGTGACGCGCAACGAAAAGGGCGTTACCTGTCTGCACGGCGGCGGGGAGTTCTCCCGCGCGGTCTGGCGCGCGCGCGTGCTGACGGAGACCGCTGTCGAGATGCTTTACACCAGTCCTGACGGCGCCGAAGGCTTCCCGGGCGAGATGGAAACGTCGGTGACGTACACGCTCACCGAGGACAACGAGCTGATCCTCGACTATAAGGCGCGCTGCACGGCGGACAGCTACATCAACCTGACCAACCACGCGTACTTCAACCTCGGCGGCTTTGACGGCGGCGATATCCTGAACACGGAGCTGCTTATCCGTGCATCGCACTATCTGCCCACGGACGAGCGCAGCATCCCCACGGGTGAAGTGCGTTCGGTGAAAGGCACGGCGTTCGATTTCCGCAAGGCGAAACCGATCGGACGCGACATCGGCGAGGAGGACGAGCAGCTGCTGATGTGCCGCGGCTACGACCACAACTACTGTCTCGACGCGCGTGCGGGCGAGCCGGCGGCCGAGGCGTACTGCCCCGCGACGGGCATCCGCATGCAGCTGTTCACCGATCTGCCCGGCATGCAGCTGTACACCGGCAACTTCCTGCAGGGCGCGAGCGGCAAGAAGGGGCTGCCGATGTACCGCCACGCGGGCTTCTGCCTCGAAACGCAGTTCTATCCCGACACGCCGCACCGTCCGGAGTTCCCGTCCTGCCTGTACAAGGCGGGCGAGGTGTTCACGTCGCGGACGTCATTTAAGTTTGTCTGAGGATCGCAGCCTGCAAACAGGAAAAAATTTACATTTTCGACATATTTTTATCACAGGTTGTTTAATTCGACCGATTATACTGTGGTCAACGAAAGCAAGAGGAGGATCATCTCATGGCAGCGGAAAGAATCATGATCGTCGACGACGATACCAATATCTGCGAGCTGCTGCGGCTGTATCTGGAAAAGGACGGATATGAGACTGTCATTTTCCACGACGGCCAGTCCGCGCTGCAGAGCTTCCATGAAAAAGAGCCGGATCTGGTGCTGCTGGACATCATGCTGCCCGGCCTCGACGGCTGGCAGGTCTGCCGCGAGATCCGCAAGACGTCCGAAAAGCCGATCATCATGCTCACGGCCAAGAGCGAGACGTTCGACAAGGTGCTCGGTCTGGAGCTCGGCGCGGACGATTACGTGACGAAGCCGTTTGAGTCCAAGGAGGTCGTTGCGCGCGTCAAGGCTGTCCTGCGCAGAAGCAGCGGCGGCGCAGAGAAGGACGTCAAGGAGGTCCGCTACGACAACCTCGTCATCAACCTGACCAATTACGAGCTGCGCGTCAAGGGCGTCAAGGTGGATACGCCGCCCAAGGAGCTGGAGCTGATCTACCATCTGGCGAGCAATCCCAACCGCGTGTTCACGCGCGACCAGCTTCTGGACGCGGTCTGGGGATTCGATTACTACGGCGATTCCTCGCGCACGGTGGACGTGCACATCAAGCGTCTGCGCGAAAAGCTCAAGGGCGTTTCCGACCAGTGGAGCCTGGAAACGGTCTGGAGCGTCGGCTATAAATTCCAGACGAAAGACTGATCGTCATGGCGTCACAAAAGAAAAAGAAAAAACGGCAGTCCTCCGGACTGTTCAAAGAGTATTTCACCATCATCTTCCTGGTCATTCTCATCTCGTTTACGGTGCTCGGCGGTTCGCTGATCATTTTTGCGCGCGACTACTTTGAAAACGAAAAGACGTCGCTGCTCTCCGAAAATGCGGAGCGCCTGTCGCAGTCCGTGGCGCAGATGGTCGGATCGGACTACGCCAAGGAGTATCCCCCGAACGCAGCGCTGATGATCTGCGGCGATCTGATGACCGCATCCGAAGCGATCGACGCCGACTTCTTCATCTGCAACGAAAACGGAGACGTGATCTACTGCCAGGAAATGCGGCGCAGCGATATGGCGTTGTACACGGGCGGATGCATTATCCATGACCAGATCCATATCCCGAAGGATATTCTCGACACGCTGCAGAACGGACCGTATTCCGGCGTCACGACGCTGGGCGGCGATCCGTCAGAGAAGAACTTTACCTACGCGACGCCCGTGCGCATCTCCGACGAAACGGTTGCGTACGTGATCGGCATGCAGCCGGTCCGGGAGAGTCTGCGACCCTATATCCTGGCGATGCTGCGCATGTTCGGCATCTCCGCTGCGATCACGCTGGCGGTCGCGCTTTTCGCGGTCTACATCATGACGTACGAAATGACGAAACCGCTGCGGCAGATGTCCGAGGCCACGAAGCGGTATGCTGCGGGCGACTTCAGCATGCGCGTGGAGGTCAGCGGCCGCAACGAGATGGCGGAGCTGGCAAACGCGTTCAACTCCATGGCGCGCGATCTGGCGTCGCTGGAATCCTCGCGCCGCAGCTTCGTCGCGAACGTCTCGCACGAGCTGAAAACGCCGATGACGACCATCGGCGGGTTCATCGACGGCATGCTCGACGGCACGATCGGAAAGGACAAGCAGCAGCATTATCTGCAGATCGTTTCCGACGAGGTCAAGCGTCTGTCGCGGCTCGTCGTCTCGATGCTGAACCTGTCCAAAATTGAAGCCGGAAAGCTCTCGCTCAAGCGGCAGGATTTCGATCTGTGCGACATGATCTTCCGCACGATGCTCGGCTTTGAGCAGGTGATCGAGCAGAAGCAGTTCCGCATCACCGGCCTGGAAAACATGGAGAGCACGATCATTTCCGGCGACAAGGATATGCTCACGCAGGTCGTGTACAATCTCGTGGACAATGCGGTGAAGTTCACGCCGGAGGGCGGCGAGATCCACTTCGACGTGGTGCACGATATGCAGAAGGTCTACGTCTCCATCCGCAACAGCGGCAAGGGCATCTCATCCGAGGAGATCGACCGCGTGTTCGAGCAGTTCTACAAGGTGGACAAATCCCGCAGCTTCGACGTCCAGGGCGCGGGTCTCGGACTGTATATCGTCAAGAGCATCGTCGAAATGCACGGCGGCGCGATCAAGGCGTCCAGCCTGGAAAACCAGTACACGGAGTTCTCCTTCTGGCTGCCGATGCACGAAGAAAACGCATAACGCTGTTTTTAAAGTTCTTTTTACGAAGCGTTCAAACATCCGTAATAATTGCGGATTACAATACAGGCAACGATCAAAGAGAAAGGGTTGTGTTTTAAATGACGAACGAATTTGAAAACGAGACGTTCGGAAACACGAGCGATCCGCAGGAACCGGCAAAAGCCGAAGAGACGCAAACCGCGTCGATTTTTGAAAAGACCGTATTCGGTTCCGCGCAGCCGTCCGCGGCGCAGAGCGCGCCGGAACCGCAGGCAGCGCAAACGCCGGTTGCCGATTCCGAAACGACAGTCGAACCCGATTTTTCGGCGCAGGCGGAGTCTGCCGCACAGACAGATCCGGCGCCGCAGGCGGAGGAACCGACCGTACAGGCAGAGCGTTTGGGGTGCGATCCGCCGCCGGTCAGCGCGTATCGCACGCAGCAGACCGTCCCGCCCTACGGAAGAACGACCGTCCCGCCGTACGGACAGCAGAACACCGTCCCGCCCTATGGGCAGACGGCGCGTCCGCAAGGCGTATACGGCACGCAGCCGACGTACGGCGCGCAGGCTTACACCGCGCCGGCGACTGCTCCGGAGAAAAAGTCCAAAAAAGGACTGAAAGTATTCTTTACCGTGATCGCGCTGATCGTGCTTGCCGGCGTCATGTTCGGCGTAGGCATCGGGATCGGCGGACGCCACAGACGGATCGAATCGGCAACGAGCGCCGATACGCAGAACAGTACGCAGGCAAACGCGCCCGAAATGCAGACGCAGGCATCGCCGGCGTCCGACAGCAGCGCAGTGCCCGGCGCCGTACTGACGCCGAC
>JAEEGL015746896.1_pt1 | contig 16939 bp, 16 predicted proteins | sample 9134231 | NCBI WGS metagenome assembly JAEEGL01 (sample SAMN16246548, study PRJNA631951) | gut metagenome | biome: gut microbiome; feature: rumen; material: fiber-attached | host: Bos | place: Iran: Karaj | collected 2018-10
CTGATGGACTTTTTGTCACATCGTCGTATCCACTTGGCCCCTTTTTTGGGGGTCGGACGACAATTGATACTATATTGCGTCAGCCGTCCCCTCCCTGGGGAAAAAAAACAATGCGACAGCCTTCCCCTCCCTGGGGAGGGGCTAGGGGAGGGGGGCGCAAAAGCAATTTTATGATTAACCTTTTGCGACATCCATCCCATCATTGGAGAAGAAAATCCTCGCGACAGTTTACCCCCACCCCTGACCCCTCCCCAGGGAGGGGACGAAAGTATCCTTTTTGCGACATCCGTTCCATCATTGGGAAGATAGTCTTCGCGCCAGTTTTCCCCCACCCCTGACCCCTCCCCGGGGAGGGGACGAAAGTATCCTTTTTGCGTCCGCCGTTCCATCATTGGGGAAGGTAATCATCGCGACAGTTTCCCCCACCCCTGACCCCTCCCCGGGGAGGGGTCGAAAGTATCCTTTTTCGTCGGCCGTCCCATCATTGGGGGAGGGAAATACTGCGTCAGCCGTCCCCTCCCTGGGGAGGGGCTAGGGGTGGGGGAGGAAGAGGGATGGGATGGGGAGGAAATCCGCATTTGCCATTTTTATGACTAACATACCGTCTCTTTTTTAACTTAATAACTGTTAATTTTTGCCATGCGAACACCTACTTAACTCCTTTATTTGTAGGTGTTTAGTAGGCGTTGATAAGGAGATGAGTAGGAGTTGAGTAAGAGATGGTCCCTTGCTTGGTTGATTTTCAGTTGGTTACAAAAGCGATTTTTTGAGGTTATGTTAAATACGTTTAACATTTCATCCCGCCCCTGACTTGCCTTTTCCGTGGCATTTTTTTATACTTTTTTTTGCTGCATGATTGAAAAAATGTATCTTTGCATTTTGAAAATAAAAAAGGTTTGATATGAAATGTTTTGTTAAATGCTGTATGAAAGGGAGAAAGAAAGTAAAAGATATCTTTACGCAGGCTCCCCACAAGCGCAAGCTATTCTGGCTGCGAGTGTTGTTGGCATTGATGTTGTTGTTACTGTATGCTGTGGTGGCGTTGTTCTTTTTAAAGCCGTTCGGTATCAGCGTCGACGCTCCTGTGGCGGCTGCCATCGGGGCTGTTTTGGCCGCTATCGTCACGTTCCTGTGTAATGAAATCAGTAAGGAGAAGCTTGTTATCTGGAATGGTCGGGCGGTAATCAACCTCTACAAGTCGGAGATTGACGACCTGATACGTCACCTCGAGGCCGGCGCCGAAATTCTCATACAGATAAGGAAGGAACTGAAGGCTGGCGCGACCCATGTAGACGATATTCATTTTACCAATCTGAAGTGGCCCGAGTCTTCGATTGTCTTCTCTGACGAGATGGCCAAGTTGATTACGCACGACCGCGTGAACGATTTTACGCGCTTGAAGGTGAATATCCGCAATTTGAACAATTTTGCCGGCTGGCTATGCGACCTTGCCCGGCAGGGCGAGCGACTCGACGAGGCGGTGGAGTGGGTCATCACGCGCCATTTCGGCTATATCGTGAACCTCTATTATATGCAGTCGCACGGATACCGCTTGCCCGATGAGGCAACCTTGGAGTGTTATGTTGCAGGTGGATGTGTTGAGTGTATGGGTGAGGAGGTGGCGCTGAAGGAACGACTGTCGCGGCTGTTCAAAGACTATGGCGTCGCGGAGCGTAGGTCTGAGGTCGAGGCGTTTCTAGAGCGCTATTGGGCGGACCGCCGCGAGAAGCGGTGCGTGTTTGTCAAAGGCTGAGCAGGTATTCGATGAAGTCGCGGACGGCGCCGTCGCCTCCGCGGTGGGGGGCGATGTAGTGGGCCAGGGCGAGGACCTGGGGACAGGCGTCGGCGGGGCAGCCCACGAGGCCGCTCTCGCGCATGCATTCGATGTCGAGCAGGTCGTCGCCGATGTAGGCTACGTTTTTTTTCGTGCAATGGTATTTCTCCATGAGCATGCGGAAGGTGCCCAACTTGTCGTGTTGCCCCTGATGCACTTCGGCGATATGGAGTTCGGCGGCGCGGTGGGCGACGATGGGGGAGGTGCGTCCGGTGATGATGGCCGGCACGATGCCGGCGGCGGGAAGCATCTCGTTGACGGCGTATCCGTCTTTAATGTTGAACGATTTGTAGACTTCGCCGTCGGGTCCCATGTTGATTTTGCCGTCGGTGAGGGTTCCGTCGACGTCCATGACGAGCAGTTTGATGTTCATTGGCCGCAGTGTTGTTTTATCTGGTCGATGATTTCTTTGTAGGGTCGTCCGAGGCCGAAGAGGGCGGCGGTACCGAGGACGAATCCGTCGACGCCGTCGGCGCTCCAGCGCTGCATGCGTTCGAGGCTGCAGGCTCCGTCGATGACGATTTCGAGTCCGAGGTCGGCTTTGAGCTGGAGGAGGCGCTTTATCTTCTGGTCGACGTAGGAGAGGTAGATTTGGCCGGCGTGGCCGGGGTTGACGCCCATAACGAGGACCCGCGGGGCGATGAGCAACAGCTCGCGGACGCTCTCGATCGAGGTGCCGGGGTTGAGGACGATGCCGGGCTTGCGTCCCGCCTCGACAATCTGCTGTATGACCATGGTGGGGTGGCGGTCGGCGTCGGGGTGGAAGTAGATGATGTCGGCTCCGGCGTCGGCGAAGAGGCCGATGTAGCGGCTGGGTTCGAGTATCATGAGGTGGAGCTCGGTCTCGAGGCGGGTGTTGCGGCACACGCTCCGTACATCGCCCAGTCCCATGGCGAAGTTGGATACGTATTGGCCGTCCATGACGTCGAGGTGCAGCCGGTTGGCGCCGGCAGCTTCCAGTTCGGCGACCGATTGCCTGAGATTGTCGGGCTCGAGGCACATCAATGAGGGTGAGTAGATCATGGTGTTTTTTTATGTTTTATGAAAGCCTCACCGCCAACTCTTCTCCTGGGAGAAGAGGGTAGTAGCGGGCGGTGAAGGCCAGTTGTACGTTGTGGGTGAGGAGGGTTTCTTCGGGCCAAAGGATGGCGGTCGATCCGGGCTGCATCGCTAGGCCGTCGGCGACGAGGTGTCCGGCGACGAAGGTGAAACACTCGAGGGTGCCGCTGAGGTTGGTGTGCTGCGGAGTGTCGGCGACAAGGCGGGTGGTGTAGGTGCGCTCGACGATTTCGTGACCTGCCTGATAGTGGCGGGTGCGCGACTTGAGGCCCAGGTGCAACGCTTGGGTGGCTTCTTCGACGTGGAGTTGGCGGAGGTTGCCGTCGGCGTCGCGTCGGTCGTAGTCGTAAAAGCGGTAGGTGTGATCGGAGCCTTCTTCGATTTCGTAGACGAGGCTTCCGGCGGTGATGGCGTGCAGGGTGCCGGGTTCGACGAAGACGTAGTCGCCGACGGCGACCTTCAGGGTGTCGGCCATCTCCATGAAGCGGCCGTCGGCAATCATGGTGTGCATCTGACGGTTGTCGGTGCAGGTGCAGCCGTTGATGATTGTGCCGGAGGAGGGGGCTTCGATGAAGTACCACGATTCGCGTTTGCCGTGGGAACGGGGTTCGAGTGAGGCGGCCATGCGGTCGTCGGGATGCACTTGGATGCTGAGGTTTTGATCAGCTTCAGTGAGTGCGAGGGTGAGGGGGAAGAAGTCACAGTGGCCCATAGCGAACTCGTCGCGGAAGAGGGGGAAGACGTCGTTCAGCCGACGTCCTTGCCAAGGGCCGTTGAGTATCTCGTTCGAGGAGCCGGGGCGGCAGTAGAGGGAGTAGAGGTGGCCGATATGCTCACCTTCCACTCCGGTGTAGCGGGTGATCTTGGGTCCGCCCCAGATGGTGTCGTGTCGTATGGGTTTCAGGAGCAGCATATTTCGCGTATTTTCATCAGTTGGCCGAGCAGGGGCTCGAGGTTTTCGAGACGGAGCATGCAGCTGCCGTCGCAGAGGGCTTTCTCGGGCTCGTTGTGTACCTCCATGAAGAGGCCCGAGAGGACGCCGGTGGCCACGGCGGCTTTGGCGAGGTAGGGTACGTATTCGCTCTTGCCACTGTTGCCGTAATTGAAGCCTCCTCCACTGATCTGCACGCTGTGGGTGGCGTCGAAGATGACGGGATAGCCCAGCTTGCTCATGCGGACAAGACCAGTCATGTCAACCACCAGGTTGTTGTAGCCGAAGCAGTTGCCGCGTTCGCAGAGCATAAAGTTGCGGTTGCCGTAGTATTCCATCTTGCCCACCATGTTCTTCATCTCCTCGGGGCTTGAGAACTGGGGTTTCTTGATGTTGACGCGCTTGCCTGTGGCTGCCGCGGCCTGCAGCATGTCGGTCTGACGGCTGAGGAATGCGGGTATCTGCAGCATGTCGGCCACTTCGGCCACAGGGGCGGCCTGCCACGACTCATGGATGTCGGTCACTATCTTGACGTCCGATTCGGACTTGGCACGTTGCAGTATGCGCAGCCCCTCCTCGAGTCCCGGACCGCGGTAGTTGGTGGCTTTGGTGCGGTTGGCTTTGTCCCACGAGGCTTTGAAGTAGAAGTCGAGGTCGAACTTGGAGGTGATCTCTTTCAAGGCGTGCGAGAGGAAAAGGACGCTGTCTTCCGACTCGATGGCGCAGGGGCCTGCTATGAATATGAATTTCTGTGTCATTAGTTAGAGTATTGTTTTGGCGAATTCGTAATCTTCGCGGGTGTCGATATCGATGGCTTCGCGATGGCCCACCTCCACGATGTAGGGGTTGAAGCCGATGCGGCGGTGGTGCTGCTGCCACAGCTGGCGGCTGAAGGCATAGAATCCGCAGGTTTCCATCTGCAGCGGTTGGAGGTCTTGGGTGCGCGGTATCTTTTCGGGGGTGTAGTTGACGGGGTGGCCGTCGTACCAGACGAAAGTCTGTAGCCGTTTGGACGAGAAGGCTGAGTCGTATCCGTGCTCAATCATGGCCTGAACGCCGGCGTCGATCGAGGCGGCCGAGATGAAGGGAGCTGTGGCGAGGGCTGCGACGTAGATGTCAGCATCGACTTCAGAGGTGAAGGCGCCATAGGTGTCTTGTGCTGTCACCATGTCGCCGTCGAGCCAGGGGTCGCGTTGGAGAAACAGCAGGTGTGGCGACTGCGGCACGTGGTCCATCACATGCGCGTCGCTACAAAAGATATACGACTGGTCGATGGTCTTGCACTGGAGCAGAGTGTTGCAGATGTGCCACACTAGCGGATGGCCGCCCAGCGGCAGCAGGTTCTTGCCTGGCAACCGCTTGCTGTTCAGTCGTATGGTTACGAATGCTACAACTTTCATGATGCAATCAGCGCTTCGGCCAGCTTCAGGTCGCCGGCAGTGGTTATCTTGATGTTGCGCTCGTCGCCTTCGACGACAAAGATGTCGGTGAGGGGCATATAGCGCTTCAGCACGCCACAGTCGTCGGTGGCGGCGAAGAGGGGGTCTTTCAGGGCGTATTCGTAGGCTTGGCGCAGCGCAGACAGGCGGAAAGCCTGAGGGGTCTGTGCCCGCCACATCTTACGCCGTTCGGGGATGCGGTCGATGCAACCGTTTTCCACCTCCCAGACGGTGTCGGTGCTGGGCAGGCCCACACCCACGGCGTCGTGGTTTTCCAGAGCCGTTATGACGCGACTGATTGTCTCGGCCGACACTAGCGGGCGTGCTGCATCGTGAAGCAACAGACGTGTGTCGTCGGGGTAGGTGCTGTAGGCTCTTATGGCATTGAGCGACGATTCATAGCGCTCCGCTCCACCGTCGATGATGCGTTTCATCTTGTCCCACCCTCTCCGGTCGGAGAGGACCTGCATGGTGTCGCGGTAGTCGGGATGCACCACCACGGCAACCTCGTCGATGGCAGGATGTTGGCAGAAGATGTCGATGGAATGCTCGATGACCGCTTTCCCAGCCAGCGTGAGAAACTGTTTGGGCGTCGGCGAGCCAAAACGCTTGCCGCTGCCACCAGCCAGTATCACCGCAATATTGCTCATCTTGCTTTCCTATACAGCAACGCGAACAGTCCGCACCATACCAGCGCCGCTCCCAGCTGCATCCACCAGGCGGTACCCACAAGCACTGCGGGTGCAACAACGATGGCCTTCAGGGCATAGTAGACACCTTTGCCGGCCAGTACGGCCACCAGTATCGAGGGTAGGGTGGCCCAACGGCGCGACAACCCACCAAAGAGAATGGCTACGGTGGCCAGTTCGGCCATCATACACACCATCTTCGAGGCAGTGGGCATGCCCACCAGCAGACAGCTCACAGCCGGCAGCAGGATGGCCAGCAGCAAGGCGTTACGTTGGTCGCGGCCCAACAGCATGCCGGCCAGCAACAATGCCAGCATCGGATTCAACATGTAGAGCGGCACGGCCAGCAGATGTGAGGCGGCGGGCACCAGGCAGCCCACGGTAAGCAACACCGCGTCGAGGGCGGCAAAACGGACTATACTTTGTGATTTCAAGGTCATTCTGAGTATATTTTATATATGTAAATGCAGATGCAAAAATACATCTTTTTTTTAATCCGCTAAAATAAAATATGTAATGCAACGTTATTCAACCGTATAATCATATAGATTATCGCAGACAGAATTGACACAAAGCACATTCAAACGATGAAAAAACAGATCATCATGCTCGCCGCTGTGCTGCTGCTCACTTCGATGGCAGCCACGGCTCAAAACCAAATTGATAAACAGGGCCGCCGTCAAGGTCACTGGGTGCGCCTCGACAAAGACGGCACCAAAATCTATGAGGGCGACTTCAAAGACGGCCTCGAGACGGGCACTTTCACCTATTATTATTCCGATGGTACCGTCAGAATGCGCAATATATACAGCATCCCCGGTGTGCGATGCCAGCATGAGGCTTACGACGAGAAGGGTCGCCTCTTGGCACGTGGCGAATACGACCGCCGCAACCGTGACGGCCGTTGGCAGTTCTATGCCGAGGACGGCCGGCTGGTGAAAGAGGCGGAATACCGCATGGGCATCAAAGATGGTCTGCACGTCATCTATACCCAGACAGGTGATACCGCCGAGGTGACCCATTGGCGCAACAACCACCGCCACGGGCGCTGGTGGAAACGTATCGGCACCAAGGGCTATATCACTGGTATCTATGTCAATGGTGGCCTCGAAGGACGCTTGGTAGAATACGACGAAGACGGACTTCTTTGTCGCGAAGGGCATTACTTTGAAGGTTTGAAGCATGGCGCCTACCGCTATTTCGAGCAAGGCAAGCTTACCGTCGACGAGCGCTGGGAACACGGCATGATGGCCGACCGTCGCATCCGCCTGCTGACTCCTGCCGAGGAATTTGTCTCTATCCACGAGATGGTCTGCCTCGCTCCCCGAGGCAAAGGGAAAGTGGCTGTGCTGCTCACCGACGGCACCACGAAGGTGACCCTCGAAGACCCCGAACTGGTTTTCGACCGCATCGGTGACGAACTCTTCGACTGTGCCAACCGCAAGAGCCGCGTCATGGTGGCCCGCCGTGCCATCCAGGGCCTCGGCAAGGATGCCGAAGGCCGCGACATTCTCCTCCTCGAGCCCCAACCAGACTTCACTATCTTCCCTGACGAAGACGGCATGAAGCTGGTGCGCAGCCGTCACTTCGACGACGAACCGGCGTTGAAGAGCAGAGACTAGCCCCATTCGATGAGAATCGCTGCACACACGTTGGGCTGCAAGCTCAACTATGCCGAGACCTCTGACCACCTGCGGCGTCTTGCAGCCGAAGGACATACCATCGTGCCGTGGGGTGAAGTGGCCGACCTCTATCTTGTCAACACCTGCACCGTCACAGCCGTGGCCGAGAAGAAATGCCGCAACGCCATCCGCCAGGCCCATCGACTCAACCCCGACGCCCAGATCGTCGTCATGGGCTGCTTCGCCCAGGTCGCCGCCCACGAGATTGAACAGATGCCCGGCGTCACGCAGGTGCTCGGCAACGAAAGCAAGCGCATGCTATCCTACTCCTCAGGTGACCGCACACGCACTTTCTTCAAGATTCAGGATGGATGCGACTACTTCTGCACCTACTGCGCCATTCCCTTTGCCCGAGGGCGCTCGCGTTCGGCCACCATCGACGAAACTCTCTGTGCCGCCCGCCGCATTGCAGATACCGGCGCAAAAGAGATTGTCCTGACGGGTGTCAACACCGGCACCTTCGGCCAGCAACGGGGCGAAACCCTGCTCGACCTGCTGCGAGGGCTGGACGAGATTGAATCTATCCTGCGCTACCGTATCTCCAGCATCGAACCCAACCTGCTCACCGACGACATTATCCGCTTCGTGGCCTCCAGCCGCGCATTTCTTCCTCATTTCCATATCCCCTTGCAGGCTGGTTCCGACCATGTGCTGACCCTTATGCATCGTCGTTACGACACCGCGCTGTATCGCGACAAACTACTTGCCATCAAGGCGCTGATGCCCGATGCCTGCATCGCTGCCGACATCATGGCCGGCTTCAACGGCGAGAGTGAGGTCGAGTTCGACAAGGTGCTATCATATGTCGAAAGCCTGCCCATCAGCTACCTCCACGTCTTCACCTACAGCGACCGACCTGGCACTGTAGCCCAGCGATTGCCCGAACGAATCCCCATTGCTGTCCGCCACGAACATACCGCCCGGCTGCTTGAGCTCTCCGACCGCAAACACCGCCAGTTTGTGCATCAACATCTGGGCACCATTCGCCCCGTACTTTGGGAATCGAGCCGCCACGACGAGCATATGGAAGGATGGACCGACAACTACATCCGTGTGGCCCACCCCTACGACGCGTCACTGGCAGGTACAGTCGAGAATGTACGGCTTACCACGTCCAACGTGATTGTCGGCGAGTGACGTCATTCACATGCTCTGTTGATAATTATTTTCGCGCGTGTACCGATTATTTTGTATCTTTGCACTTTAAAAAGATAGTGTATTGTATTGTTAAGTAATAAGTTTTCAATATATTAAATCATCTTTTAACAACACAACAGTATGAGTGGATTCTTTGGAGTAGTATCCGGACAACCCTGTATCTCCGATTTGTTCTACGGAACAGATTATCATTCGCATCTTGGCACCAAGCGTGCCGGCATGGCTACCTTCGACGGCAACCAGCCCCACCAGAACATTCACAACATCCAGAACTCGCATTTCCGCCCCAAGTTCTCAAAAGACTTGGCCGAGATGACGGGTAATGTGGGTATTGGCGTCATCAGCGACACCGAGGCACAACCCGTGATGGTAAACTCCCATCTGGGTCGCTTCGCCATTGCCACGGTGAGCAAAATCAACAACATCGCCGAGCTTGAACAGGACTGCCTGCGCCGCAGCCAGCAGTTCACCGACCTCTCCATGGGACGTACCAACAGTACCGAATTGGTGGCGCTCCTGATTTCGCAAGGTGAAGATTTCGTGCGAGGTATCGAAAATGTCTACCAACGTGTCAAAGGTAGCTGCTCGATGCTGATACTCACCCCCGACGGTGTCATCGCCGCCCGCGACCGCTATGGCCGTACCCCCATCGTCATCGGCCGCCGTGGCGACGACTATGCCCTCGCCAGCGAGAGCCATTCCTACGTCAACCTCGGCTACGAGACCTGCCGCTTCCTCGGCCCCGGCGAGGTGGTTCGCGTCACTCATTCTGGCATCGAGACCCTGCGCCCCGCCGAGTCGCGCTGTCAGACCTGCTCCTTCCTCTGGATCTACTACGGCTATCCCTGCACCGAATACGAAGGCATCAACGCCGAAGAGGTGCGCTACAACCTCGGTCGCATCATGGGCGAGCGCGACGATGTCCAGGCCGACTTTGTAAGCCCTATCCCCGACAGCGGCATCGGTATGGCCCTCGGTTACAGCAACGGTCGCCAGATTCCCTACAAGCGTGGCCTTTTGAAATACACCCCCACCTGGAGTCGCTCCTTCATGCCCGTCAGCCAAGCCGACCGATTCCTTGTCGCCAAGATGAAGCTCATCCCCAGCCGTGCTGTGCTGCAAGGCCGCGACGTGGTCTTCTGCGACGACTCAATTGTGCGCGGCACTCAGTTGCGTGACAATGTCAAGATGCTCTACGACTTCGGCGCCCGTAGCGTCCACGTCCGCATCAGCTGCCCTCCGCTGGTACACGGATGCTCCTTCCTCAACTTCAGCGAGTCCAAGACCGACCGCGAACTTATCACCCGCCGCGTCATTGAGGAACTCGAAGGTGGTACTGTACGCAACCTTGAGGCCTACCACGACCCCACCACACCGCAGTATGAGCGCATGGTCGAGGTTATCCGTCGTCATGTCGGTGTCGACACCCTCCGTTTCAACACCGTCGATGATGTGTGCCAGGCCATCGGACTCCCTAAGGATCGCATCTGCACCCACTGCTTCGATGCCTCCTCCTACGGCGACTAGAAAAAAACAACTTAATTTATTAGTTCTTACCTCATGAAAAAGCTCCTCCTTGCCTTGACGATGCTGCTTTCGCTGACCGCAGCGGCGCAGACACCCACCGTGCCCACGGTGATGAGCGTAGGCGAACTGATGCGCAACTATGGCCTCGACACCGCCTGGGTCAACGACACATCGGCCATGATCGACTACCTCGACCAGCAACCCCAGAACTACGTCGAGCTCACCAACCTCTGCGTCAGCATCCGCACCCGCGCCCAGCAAGCCGTCACCTCGATCGAGCGCGACTACCAGTTCCGCGACAGCCTCCTCTGGCTCGACTCCAACACCGTGCTGGCCGACTTCCCCATCTACGAATACCGGCTACGCCAGTTGGCCGACCTCATGGGGCGCCTCTCCATACGCTATAGCCGCCTCGAGCAACAGCGCATCGAAGCCGAGAAAGAAGCCGCCCGTCAGCGTGCCATCGAGAAAGCCCGCCGCGAGCAGGAAGAGCGCAACCGCATGGCTGCCGACCTCCGCGCCAACATCGACGTCCACCACCGCGCCATCGTCACTGCCTGCGATGCCGCTGGCGTCACCGACAAAAACAAGGTCAAGGAGCTCAAAGACCTTTACTACTCCTACCTCATGGTCTACAACAAGTTCGACCTCTCCGACGGCAATGCCACCGACGAGAGTATCGCTCGTCTCGACCAACTCAACGCCTTCCAGAACGACCTTCTCGAAAACGTGCTCGGCAACAACTCGCTTCCCTACCAGATTGAGAACTTCAAAAACGTCCTCAAAGTGCGTTGCGAACGCGAAAACGCCGACGTCTATCGCAGCTACTCTAAGGTCTTCAAACACACCAAGGTGCCAGTCTCTTTTGCTGACATCAAAGAGTACGAAGAGTATATCGTCCGCCTGCGCACCCTCGTCAACGTGCAGCAACGCTACCTCCAAACCCTCGACCTGCGAGCCAACATCGCCTCGGGCACCGAAGCCATCGTCTCGCTCTACGGCAAGAAATATCGTGAAGCCGCCAGCGCCTACAAGGACGTCCTCAAGACCGTCGACCTCCTGCCTACCTTCACCACCCATGCCGAGAGTATCCTCTTCATCCAGCGGCTCGACGACTTCATCGCCGCCCAGCAACTCTACCTCGACTACTATCCCACCATGGAGTCGATCTCGCAGCGCACCGACACCATTTTGAGCCACCGTGAGTACTCCGACGTCGTCGCTGCCTACCGCGACGCTCTGCCGGCCCTCAAACCCCTGCCTGGCTTCAAAGATGCCGACGGCGCGGTTATCTACGAGCAGCAGCTGACCGAGGTACTCAACGTGCAGCAGTGCTACCTCGACGTCCTCGACTTGCGTGCCGCCATCACTCGCAACGACGACAGTCTCCTTGCAGGCCGCAAGACCGACCGTATCCTCAACGACGGCTACAAACTTCTCCGCAAGCAGATTGACTTGCGCCCCAGTTTCAACACCATCGAACGCGGTCGCAGCTTCATTGCCCTCCTCGAAGGTTACATCGAGATGCAGCAACTCGGCCTCACCGTGCTTCACAAGCTTGAGACAATCGCCGCCAACGACAAGAAAATCAAAGACAAGGACTTCCCCTACACCAATATCCGCAAGGCCTACAGCCGTATGCTCAAGGCCTACCAGGGCATCGACGAAATCACCAACACCGAAGACCTGCGCCGCTACGACCGCCAGTGCGACTATGTCCTGGCCATGCAGGAAGCCTTCATCACGGTGCAGCGTGGCTCCGGAGCCCACGACTGCGACGTCAAGCTCAAGCGCGAGACCAATATCGAGAACATCAAGCTGGTCATAGGGTTGTAAGAACCTCACTCCGTCCCCATCCCAGGAGGAAAACACCGCGTCGGTCGACCCATCATTTGGGAAGATAATCTACACGCCAGTTTACCCCCACCCCTAGCCCCTCCCCGGGGAGGGGACGAAAGAGTCTTCTTGCGTCAGTCGACCCACCATTGGGGATGATAATCTTCACGCCAGTTTACCACCACCCCTAGCCTTTCCCCCGGGAGGGGACGAAAGAGCCTTCTTGCGTCAGTCGACCCACCATTGGGGATGATAATCTACATGACATTTTACCCCCACCCCTAGCCCCTCCCCCCGGGGATGGGACGAAAGTTCCTTCTTGCGTCAGCCGTCCCCTCCCTGGGGAGGGGCTAGGGGTGGGGGGATGATGAATTCAGCAAAAAAACAAAAACGGCCGTTCAATCCGAACGGCCGTTTTTGTTTCATGTAGTTCCGGCGGGACTACTTCACGGGCATCGCTTCGAGGGCCGCCAGCAGATAGTCGTAGAACTTCTTGGCGCTGGGGATATAGCAACGCTCGTCGGGACTGTGGGGGCTCTGCAGCGTGGGACCGAAGGAGATCATCTCCATCTCGGGATATTTGGCGCCGAGGATACCGCATTCCAATCCGGCATGGATGGCCATCACGGCGGGTTCCTTCTTGTAGAGCTTCTTGTAGGTCTGCTTCATCGACTTCAGCAGGCCGCTCTGCATGTTGGGCTTCCATCCCGAGTAGGCACCGCTCAGCTGGCATTTGCCGCCGGCCAGCTCGGCCAGGCACACGAGGCGCTCGGCGAGGGCCTCCTTAGCGGTGTCGACGCTCGAACGGAGCAGCGCATAGACGACAAACTTCTTGCTGGCCGTGGTTTTGGTGATGGCCAGGTTGAGCGAGGTCTCCACCAGACCTTCCATATCTTTGCTCATGCGGACCACGCCGTTGGGAGCCACCATCATCAGGTTGATGATCTTCTGCGTGTCGGCGCTCGAAATCACGGTGGGGTTCATGCGCACCTTCTCGTATTTCATGAAGAAGTCGGGCTCAACCGAAGCCAGCTCCTTCTTCACCCATCCGGCCACCTTGTCAAACTCCTTCAGGATGCAGCCTTCGTGCTCCTTCGGGAAAGCGATGACGGCCTCGGAATCGCGTGGGATGGCGTTGCGCATGTTGCCGCCCTCGACGCTGACCAGACGCAGGCCGCACTCGGCAACCCAGCGCAGGTGGCGGAAGAGGAGCTTGTTGGCGTTGGCGCGGCCGGTGTTGATCTCCATGCCGCTGTGGCCACCCTTTAGACCGCCGATGCAGAGGCGGTAAGCCACCATGCCCTTAGGCGCCTTCTCGGTGGTGTAGGGGATGCTGATAGCAGCGTCGATACCGCCGGCGCAACCCACATAGAGCTCGCCCTCGGTCTCGCTGTCGAGGTTGAGGAGGTAGCGGCCGTGCAGCTCGCCCTTCTTCAGCCCGAAGGCACCGGTCATGCCTGTCTCTTCGTCGGTGGTGATCAAGGCCTCGAGGGGGCCGTGCTTGGCGGTCTTGCTGGCGAAGACGGCCATGATGGCGGCCACACCCATGCCGTCGTCGGCACCGAGGGTGGTGTCGCAGGCATACACCCAGTCGTCGACAATCTTAGTCTCGATGGGGTCTTTCAGGAAATCGTGCTTCTTGCCGGCACGGGCCTGGGGCACCATATCCATGTGGGCCTGAAGCACCACGGGCACGCGGTTCTCCATCCCCTTGGTGGCGGGCTTGCTCAGGATGACGTTGCCGATGCCGTCCACGCGGCAGGCAATCTTGTTCTTTTTAGCCCAGTCGACGAGGAAAGCACGCACTTTCTCTTCGTGTTTCGACGGACGCGGTTGACGGGTCAGAGCATAGAAGTTGCTCCACAACTCTTTGGGTTCGAGGTCTTTGATTGTCATAATACTATGGTTTTATGTTTGTTGTTTTCGACGAGAAATGTGGGTGCAAATATACGAATAAAAATCAATAATATGAAAAAAAAGCATCAGTGGATGCTTTTCTTTGTCTTTTTGTTTACATCGTCAGTATATCATCTTTTTATTATCATTTCTTCAATATATCCTCAATTATTATTGAAGAAATATTGAGGAAATGATGACCACAAAATGGTTTTATGTCCTTGTGAGGTCTGCTTTGCCTATAGGTGCAGCTGCTCGTCGTGGCTGAGGTCGAGGTGCTGCTGTTCGATATAGGTGAGCATGGTGTTGAGCAGTTGCTGCAGGGCGGTGCGTTCTTTGGCGGCGCGGCGGTTGGAGGGAGGGGTGTCGAAGTCGAGCCGGCTGGCGACGGTGAAGGTGGCCAGCAGGCGGTCGAGCAGCTGGGCGTGTTCGCGAGCCAGGAGGTCGCCGTCGTCGTCGGTGGCGGGCTGGCTGAAGTCGGTCTGGATGAAGCGTGCCTCGTCGTCGGCGCGTTCGCCTTTGACGATGAGGAGCTTGTCGCCCGTGGGTGAGGCTGTGAGGAAGTAGATGAGGTGGCGCACGGGGTCTTCGTGCCGGAAGAGGGGCCAGGGGGTGTCGTCGACCTGCATGTCGTCGATGCGGTGCAGGCGCAGGTTGTAGAGCCGGTTGAGGGTATCGGCCAGGATGTAGCCCGGGGTGGCGGTGTGGAAGTGGACGAAGGCCCAGCCTTCGAAGTCGAACAGTTCGTCGTCGAGGTCGAGTTTGTACTTCATTGTTCAAAGGGGTTGTGTTTGTTGAAGTCGGGGCGGTAGTGGGTTTGGGCCTCAAGTTCCTGAATCCAACCGTCGGTGAGGCCGAGGTCTTCGGCATGGTGCACGACGGTGCGGTATTCGTCGGGGAAGAGGGGACGGTCGAGTGGAGTCGGCAGCCCGGGGCGTGGCGGGAAGTACTGCGCCATGAGCGAGAGGTGGAGTCCGAAAGGGAACTCGTCGGACAGCCAGTCGAGGCATCGCAGCGAGTTGTCGACGGCGCCGGGGAGCACGAGGTGGCGCACGATGAGGCCGCGGTAGGCGTGGCCGCTGTCGTCGACTTTGAGGCCGCCGCCCACCTGACGCCGCATCTCGCGCAGGGCCGCCTGCGCCACCTCGGGATAGTCGGCGGCGTGGCTGTAGGTGCGTGCCAGGTCGGAATCCATGTATTTGAAGTCGGGCAGGTAGATGTCGACCAGCCCTTCGAGTGAGCGCAGGGTCTCGACGCTTTCGTAGCCGCCGCTGTTGTAGACCACCGTGGGGTTGAAGCCGCGTTGTCGCACGGCGTCGAGCAGCGCAGGCAGCAGATGGGCGTAGTGGGTCGGGGTGACCAGCCCCAACATCCCGCCGCTTTCGGGTAGCAGGGCGCAGACGCGCCCGACCAGACTCTCTACGCTTTCCGCTTTCCACTTTCTACTATCCACAGAGGAAATCTGCCAGTTCTGGCAGTAGATGCACTGTAGGTTGCAGTGGGCGAAGAAGAGGTTGACGATGGGGTTGAGCGGAGGCTCTTCGCCGCGGTGCAGACATACGGCGCCCACTTCGGCGGCCGAGGTGGCACCGCAGAACCCCGTAGCGCCGCTTTGACGGTCGACGCCGCAGGCCCGGGGGCAGAGTGAGCAGTGTTCAGTGTTTAGTGTCATTCCCAGTTGCATACGGAGTAGTGGTTGGGGATGGGGAAGTCGCGCATGCTGCTGCAGTTGCCTCCGGCATAGGTGTCGACTTCGTCGGCGGAGAAGGTGTAGTCGGTGGCGCCGTAGCCGCGGCAGATGCATGTTTTGTGGCAGGCCGTCATGAGCAGGCAGGCCGCCAGGAGGACGGGCAGGAGGTGTTTTCGTTTCATCGGCGTAGGTGTTTGATTCGGTTCACGATGGGGCGCAGCAGGGCGCGTTCGTTCCAGGCCACCACAGCCACGTAGGCCAACAGCACGAGGGTGTTGACCGCTAGGCGCAGCCAGAGGGCGTCGGGACGGACGACGACGGTGACGGCATAGAGCGCTAGGGCCAGCACGAAGTAGCCGCCAATGGTGGCGACGGGGTAGGGGACGGGGTTCTTCTTCTGCCCGATGAAGTAGCTCAGCAGCACACAGACGCCGTAGCCCGCCAGGCCGCCCCAGGCGCAGGCCATATAGCCTATCTTGGGCACGAAGATGATGTTGATTGCCACCAGCACCATACAGCCGATGGCGCTTATGACGGCGCCCCACCACGTCTGGCCGTTCAGCTTGTACCAGAACGAGAGGTTGAAGTAGATGCCCATCAGTATCTCGGCCATCATCACTATCGGCACCGCAGACAGTGCCTCGCGGTAGTCGCCTCCGATGAAGTACTGTATCACGTCGATGTAGCACATCACCGCCAGGAAGGCCAGCAGGGTGAACATGATGAAGTATTTGGTAGCCTGGGCCTGCGTCTCTTTGCTCTGTTTATCCTTCTGGCCGCCGAAGACAAACGGCTCATAGGCGTAACGGAATGCTTGGGTGATGAGGGCCATTAGCATGGCTATCTTGACGCAGGCACCGTAGATGCCGAGTTGCACGTTTCCTTCTTCGCCAGGCAGCAGTTTGGGCAGCAATATCTTGTCGGCTGTCTGGTTGAAGATTCCCACGATGCCGAGCAGAAGCAACGGCCATGTGTATTTGAGCATCTGCTTCAGGAGCGGAACACTGAAATCCGAAATCCTGAAATCCTTGAGCTCCTTGAAAAAGCCAAGTGTGACGATGGCGGTACAGAAGAGGTTGATATAGAAGATTGACTTCACATTGTCGGCTTCGTCGTACCACGACATCCACGGCAAGTGACTCCAGTGTGGCGCTACAAGGAAGACGAAGAGGTTGATCCCCATGCTGAGGATGATGAA